>Ga0070738_10001069_pt1 | contig 63520 bp, 54 predicted proteins | sample Coa_R2_2_FD_66446 | JGI IMG/M metagenome (GOLD analysis project Ga0070738, IMG submission 66446) | Surface soil microbial communities from Centralia Pennsylvania, which are recovering from an underground coalmine fire - Coalmine... | ecosystem: Environmental > Terrestrial > Soil > Unclassified ... | reverse complement strand
GTTGTAGGTACCGGAGCCAAAATCCGGATGCAGCCCAACTGACGATCCAATGTAACTAATGATGGCTGCCGAATTCGGATCGACTGGCATTTGCGAAATGTCAGTATTCCACGGACTGTCCGACGCAAACGGCCGAAAGCCATTCAGATTCGATAATTGCCCTGTGCTCATCACAGAGCACGCAGTTTGGCTTGGTGCTGAAGGCGGGACCGCAGGTGTCGTCGGAGTTGGCGAAGTACCTGGCGGCGCAGTGGAGTTGCTGCTCGTCGATGCACCTCCGCCACCACACGCAGCGAGTGCAGCAAGGAAGATGAAGAGGATGGCAGGGTGTCGGCTCATTGCATACCTCGCCAGCCTCCATCATCTCTACTGTGGCCATTACGAACAAACACCGGTGGGACACAGGCTAGAGTGGAATCCGGGCATGTACCGCAATAGGATCTACTGTTGCTTTCTCGTCGCTCGGGCAGCGTCGGCAACCGAGCCGCCCCGGGGTTCTGACAGGACCACGTCCTGTGGAGTCAGCTCGGCATAGAAACTTACTTTGTTATCGAGCACCATTACGTTGCGCTGCCATCCCAAATAGTCCTGCTGCCGCACCGATAAAAGATAGTTACCCTTCGGCACCGCGATTCGACATGGAGTATGTCCGACGAGTTTATTGTCCAGATAGATCTCGGCGCCGTCCACATTCGAAGTGACCTGCAGTAAGACCTGATCATCTTTCGCCGGAATAGCTGTCGGCGTGGTCCCGTCAGCGTTCGCTTGCGTACTCTGGACCTCGGAACCAGTCCCCTGCTTTATCACTCGCATGCGAAACTCACGTCCACTCTCATCACGAACGATGATGTCGTCGTGGTCGAAGACATATTTAGCAGTGGAGTCGACGGTGAATTTGGGAGGCTTCTCGCGAGGGCTGTCCCGCTGCAGGACGTAGGTAATGCTTCCGCCGTTCAGCACTAGGCGGCAGGTGAGCCGCGTCTGCCTGCCCTCTCCCGAACTGGATTGAACAGACCACTCGCGGGAGTCGAAGCTAACGACTTTGGCCGTCTGCCACCCGGACCCGTTTTGCGCCTCTGCGGCAAGAATCCAACTAAAAAGAAGAACGATTATGAACCAGTGCTTCATCTGCGCCTCGCGCAACGAGGCTTAAATTTTATGGCCTGCTCTGATTGGAAGCTGCTGGAGAAGTTACCTGAATGGTGACGTTAGTAACACGAGTGTTTCTTCAAAATGGGAAAGCTTTGAAGACGATTGCCGAAAACACCACGCCCCGAGCACACTGAGCGATGTGCGCGGGGCGAAGAATAATGGGACCGCTTGCAGGCTACTGAACGGCGGCGGTGCGGGTATCGAGTTCTTTGAGGCGAGCAGCTTTGCCGCGCAGCCCTCGAAGGTAATAGAGCTTCGCCCTTCGCACCTTCGCAGAACGAACTACTTCCACACGATCGACCACCTTGGAGTGGACGGGGAAAATACGCTCGACCCCCTGGCCGAAGCTTATCTTGCGTACGGTAAAACTGGGCTGAAGGCCGGCGCTCTTCTTGATCACGATGCCTTCGAAAGCCTGCAAGCGTTCTTTGTCACCTTCCTTGATCTTGACGTGCACGCGGACGGTATCGCCCGGCTTGAAGCTCGGCACATCGGTACGCTGCGCTTTTGCAAGCAATTTCTGGATAATCGGCGATGTCGACATATTCGTTTCCTTCCAATCTGATTTGTGCGGGGACTTACACCCGCGCGGCGCACTTTGTGCTGCGCCCTAACAACTTCATTTCACTCTGCCGCTTTGAAGGGGCGCGGCTCCAGCCGCGCCGTTCCTCGCTTGACATATCCAGGGGCTTTAGCCCCTGAGGTTTCCTTCTGCTCGCGCTGCATCTGCGCCAGCAACTTCCTGTCTTCCGCACTCAACTCGCCTCGCTCCAGCAGGTCGGGCCGATTGTGCAACGTCTTTGCGAGCGCCTTCTGCCTGCGCCAGCGGCGAATCTGTTCATGGTTGCCGGAAACAACTTCCTCAGGCACCGCCATCCCGCGATACTCTGCCGGACGCGTGTAATGCGGATAATCCAGCAATCCGCCGGAGCTGCATGTCGAGTTCGGCAGCCCCGGATCGAGTTCCGCCACGGCCGACGTAAACGACTCCTGCTTGGACGATGCCTCGTTGCCCAACGCTCCCGGAACCAGTCGCGTGACCGCATCCACGATCAATGCCGCTCCCAGTTCGCCGCCGCTCAGCACGAAGTTCCCTACGGAAACTTCACGGTCCGCGAGATGCTCAGCCACCCGCTCATCTACGCCTTCATAACGCCCGCAGATCAAGACAACTTGATCGAGCGACGCCAGTTCGGCCGCGATCGACTGGTCAAACATGCGGCCCTGCGGTGAAAGCAGGATCACCGTTTCTTTCGCCTCGCCACTGACGCGATGCTCGCGTTGCGCGACTCCAAGCGATTCCACGCATTCAAAGATCGGTTCCGGCTTGAGCACCATGCCCTCGCCGCCGCCAAATGGGCGGTCATCCACGGTGCGGTGCTTGTCTCTCGTAAACGACCGCAGGTCGTGAATACCAACGTTGACAATACCCGATTCTCGTGCCCGCCGCACGATCCCGTAATCCAGCGGCCCACGGAAAAAATCCGGAAAGATCGTCAGAATCTCGAACTTCATTTTGTAACGCCAGCATCTCGCCGGCTGTCCTGAGCGCGTCTCGCGCGTAGCTCATTACGGACCAGCGACTATCGACCGCTCTTCTTCTCTTCGTCCGTCAGAGGCGCGTTGATCTCGAGCATCCCCTCGGGCAGCAACAGTTCAATCCGCCTGCGCTCAACATCAACGTGCTTCACGTATTCCGTCGCGTACGGAATCAAAATCTCGTTGCGGCCTTCGCCAATTACCAGCAGCGCCGCTTCGCCGGCTCCAAACTGCACGTCATGCAGTGGACCTAACTCCCGCTCGCCTTCCGTGCCCGCGACGCTCGCAAGCACCATGCAGCCCACGAGATCGGAAATATAATTCGCGCCCTCTTCCAGTTCAGCGCGCTCACTGGCCGGAATCTGTATCTCACTGCTAATGAGTGCTTCCGCGTCGCTGATCGAATCCACTCCCACGAACTTCAGAACGACGCGTCCCTTATGCGGCCAAAAGCCTTCCAATTCCAATTGCCGCCGCTCACCACGCTCATTCAGCGCGAACAGTCGATGTCGCTCGTCGAATCGCTCGGGAAAATCCGTTAGCAAATCCGCCGCGACCTCGCCGTGCCGTCCTTGCGTCTTCGCCACCCGCGCGAGAGTGACGAAACCGCCAGATTCACTCGGGCTTGCCGGCGGATTCAAGTCCTTTACTCAATGACTTCGAGTGTATAGCGATGGTCCAGCTTCTCACTCACTGCTGCGACCAGGGCGCGCATCGCGCGCACGGTTCGCCCCGAGCGGCCGATGATCTTGCCCACGCTCTGCGGAGACACGCGCAACTCTAGCACCGTCTCGCCATCCTCCTCGAAGCTCTCCACCGAGACTTCTTCCGGATCGCTGACCAGCGCCTTTGCAATCTGCTCGACCAACGCCTTCGGATCAGCCTTGGCAGCAATCGCCGAGGGTTCGCTCATCTGTGCGTCTCCTTGTTCTTCGTCCCCAATCCTTCGCCAACCGAAGGCGACCGTGTAGGCCACTCAGGGCACGAGTAGTGATCAGCGATTACGCCGCAGTGGTCGCTGCCGGAGTCTTCTCGAGCAACTTCTTGACGCGATCGGATACCTGCGCACCCTTGCTGACCCAGTAGTCGATGCGATCGCGGACGAGGTTGATGGTTCCGGGCGTGGTACGCGGATTGTACTGGCCTACCACTTCCAGGGCACGGCCATTGCGGGCACGTTCTTTTTCAATCACGACCACACGATAGTAGGGTTGCTTGCGCGCACCAACGCGCGCCAGTCGAATCATCAGCACGTTAACTGATTCCTTTTCTGTGAGTTGTACGGCGGTTCGAACGACAAGCCCAAACCACGCTCGGATGAAATCTCATGCCCGTGACTATGGGCCGATCAGAACAATCCGGCACACACCAAAGCCCTCGGGCTTCAGGGTGCAAACCGTTATTATCGCGTAAGTTGCCGGGTTTGGGCAAGGGTCATATGCCCGACCACACAGAGCCCCCACCGGCCCACGCTTATCACTGAAAGACAACTTGGATTTGCGGTACGCTGCGCGCCTTACGTAGCTCCTGGAGAGTTTATGTCGGAAATGGCGCAAACAGACATAGTACGGCGAGCCTCAGCTAGTCGCATTGCCAACCTGCTGAAGGGCCTCGGACAGATGGTCCTCTGGATTGTCTTGCTCTTTGTTTCTGCCGGCACGATTCGCTCGACGCGCGGCTGGATTTGTGCCGGTGTCTATTTCATCACAATGACGATCACCGGGATGTTGGTACACCACTTCAATCACGATCTGATGCAAGCACGGTCGAAATTCGCACGGGCCGACACTGCATCTTTCGACAAACTCTTTCTCATCCTCTTCGTCCCACTTACTTTCGTTCAGGTCATCGTGGCAGGACTGGATGCGGTTCGCTTCGGCTGGTCTCATATGCCGCTCTGGACTGTTTATCCGGGAATCTTGATCTATCTCTTCGGAATCGCGCTCGTCGCCTGGACACTGTCCGTAAACCCGCACGCGGAACAGTCAGTTCGCATTCAATCCGATCGCGGTCATGCGGTTGTCACTTGTCGGCCGTACCGCTTCGTCCGGCATCCGATGTATGTCGGGTCCATGCTGATGTACCCGGCCACCGCGCTCATGCTCGGCTCGCGATGGGCCCTGGTAATCGCAGCACTCATGATCATTCTCCTGATCATTCGCACTTCGCTCGAAGACAAAATGCTACGCAACAAGCTTGCGGGGTACGACAAATTCGCCTCAGAAACGACCAGGTGCCGCCTGGTACCCGGTATCTGGTGATGCGGGAGGACTGTTCTCTCACATTTACGCAACCGCTTCCAGATACTCTCTGCTACAATCCGTCCACCCATTCCAACCTCCCCATTTGAGGTCCTATGCAGACCAGGCAAGCGCGTTTTGGGGGCCAATATTTCTATCTCGGCATGTCGCTGGTGATCACGGCCATCGTGATCTACGGCTTCAGCCACACCGTTAACGGCAATCTCTTTCACCCAGTGCATCCGAGCCTTGCGCGACCATGGATTCTCTGGCTTCACGGATCGCTGTTCTTCGGCTGGCTACTCTTCTTTATTCTTCAATCAATATTGGTGCGCACGCACAATGTGCGCGTCCATCGCACGCTAGGCTGGTTTGGAGTGGCTATGGGCATTGCCATCGTGATTGTCGGAACCGGCACCGCAATCACGATGACGCGCTACAACATCCTTCACCAGCGTTTCAGCGATGCGACGCAGTTCCTCGCCATTCCATTAAGCGACATGGCAATCTTCGCCATCTTGTTCTCGCTGGCAATCTATTGGCGAAAGAAGCCCGAGTATCATCGCCGTCTGATGTTGATCACCTGCTGCTGCCTGACGGATGCCGGTTTTGGGCGGTTTCCGTTTTCCGCGTTCTCGGACCACTGGTTCTATGCGGGAGTGGATTTCCTGCTCGTGATGGCCATCGCGCGAGATCTTCTGGTGACCCGCACAGTGCATCCTGTATATCGATACGCGGTTCCGGCACTCGTTGCCGTGCAAATCATCACCATGTACGCATACCTGGCTGCCCCGCCGCGCTGGATGGAGATGGCAAACGCGATTCTGCGCTAAATTGCGCTAGAGTAAGCTCGCGTTGAGGCTTCAGTTCTGAGTTTTACTTCAGATCGCGGTTGACCGTATCCGGCGAGAACGCCGGCACGCAGACAGCGATGTATTCAGCGCCTCCTTTCTTCGGCGTGGAATAGCGCACCCATTCGCCGGGATGGGAGATGATCGCCTGCCCAGCCGCGACGTCAACTGCGCCCTCTTTGTGTTCGACGTGCAAAACGCCCTTTAACACGATAGTGAACTCTTTGAACTTCGGTGTTTGTCCAGGCTCACTCCAGCCTTCCGGGCTTTTCATGTGAGCGACGCTCACGGCCGTGGTTCCGGTGTTGACATGGCCAACGTATTCGTCGATTACCTTTGGCAGATTGCCGCTCGCCTGGATGCGGGTTGGCGCAGTGATGAGAGTCGGTGCCATCTCGGCCACCTCGTTCAGATCAGATTCACATTACGTGCGCCATCATGATAAGCCGAGCCGTGGACGGCGTCATTGCACAAAGGAGAACCACTGCCGTGTCCAGTTGCCACAAGCCCTTGGGGACCATCCGTGCTGTCGGCGCTTTATTCAGCGGAAGTCACGAGTTCCGGCGACATCAACTCAACGACACAACCGCTCGTCTTGCATGAAACAGTGCCACGGCGCACCAGCTTCGTCGGGGTATCGTCGGGAAAAAGTACACCGTATTTTTCACTAGAAAGCCTTTTTGCCGCCTCACGAACCTTATCGTCACCGCTGAGGACCTTAACAGCATCCACCTTCGGGCCAGGTGAAAAGACGAGCGCAATGTTTCCCTGCATCTTATCGGGTCCAAGAGCGCCTACATTGATGTCGGTAATCGACGCCAGTTCCGTCGTGGCCTGCTTCAGCGCCTCTTCTTCCTTCTTTTTGTTCTTGAGCAACGCATCGAGATGCTCGCGCGCCTCAGGGTAAGAGTGCTGCGTAACCACTGCCATTGCATAAAGCTGCGCCGCCTTGTCGGACCGCCCAGTCTTCTCGTAAATCTGGCCGAGGTGATCTCCACATTCGCCGTAGTGGTTGAGTTGCCAGGCGGCGTCGACATATTTTTCCGCGAGTTGCATGTTTCCTTTCGCGAAGTGAACCCAGCCTAACGTATCCCAATACGAACTAATCTCTGAGACTCGGCCATAGTCTTCGATCTTCAGGTGATCCGGATCGATGTTGCGTAGCTGAGCGGCGATCTCAGCCACGGCGGATTCCGCGTACTGCTGCGCGCGATCCAGTTGCACCTTGTGGCGCGCCAGTTCGTAAGCCACATTGTTCCAGACTTCGGGAGTGTTGCTTAGCTCGACCGCCTTGTCGAAAGCAGCCATACCTTTATCGTTTTGACCAAGTTCCAGGTACACGCGGCCCAACTGCGTGAGCAGTCCGCCATTGCGTGGCTGCAGCGACACGGACTTCTCCAACTCCGGAAGAGCTTCCGCAAACTTGCGTTGCTCCATCAAAGCATTGGCCAAAGCCGCGTGCGCATTCGGATCAAGGGGATTCACATCCAATTGCTTCTGGAATGCGGCAGCCGCTTCCGGCCATTTGCGATCCATGGCGTAAGCGAATCCGATACCACCGTTGGCGTAGGAATCATACGGATTAAGATCGAGCTGCTTTTTGAAAGCCGCGATCGCATCGGCATTACGCTGCAGGCCCATATAGGCTGCGCCGAGGCCGTTCCAGGCATATTTGTTTTTCGGATCGACCTGAGTAGCTCGCTGAAACGCTTCCAGGGCAGCCTGATTGTTGTGGTTCTGAAGCGCGGCTTGACCTGCGGCAACAAGATCATCAGCCTTCAAGTCCTGCGGCAGCTTCGGGCCATTGATGTTGTTGGTGTCGAGCGCAATTAGCTGCTCTTGGTCGGAGTCGACCACTCGCCGGAAGGCCATGTAGTCGTCGACTCGCGCGCGTGCAATCTCTCGAATCCGCAGATCGACTCGACGTTCTGCCGTAATGACGTTTTTGTCGGCGTTATAGGAGACTGCGTAATCGCCGTAATCGCGTTTGACAGACGTCGGCAGGGGTAGGCTGATCTTGTATTTTGCCGGGATTTCGAGCTTGATCTTGAAATCTCCAGTAAATGGGGCGCCCTGCAGGAGCACCGGATCTTCCACCGCTTCCTCGCTATCATCATCGTCGCTGACCGCCGGAATCGACAGCCGCGGGACCGGCACCTTGAATGTCGGATTGTTGCTCGACCAAGCCATGTAGTTCTGAACGGTAAGCGTGAAGCTGACTTCAAACGGCTTGCTCGTATCGGAGGGCTTGTCGGCAACCAGGTCAGACACATCTCCGTGGAGCCCGCCAAATTCGCTCATCATGTCTTTCCAGCGTGTCTCCGGAGTGTTACGAAATGCCGAGCGGAAGAGCAACTCGGAATCGCCACGAGCGGTGTAGTGGACCTTCTCAACCAGCGTGCCTACATCGTTGATCTTCGCATCGATGTCGGCGAACTGCTGGTTCGGCACCGGAGCATTGGCCGGTGTTTCGATAATCTGCGGCTTGCCCTTGAGGGAAACCCATAACGCTTTCTTGCCGCGGATCTGGTAGCTCAGCAATCCGAAGGGCGCAACCTCAGGGGTGGTGTCGAGCCACAATTTCATGGTCTTTGGCTCGACATAACTGATGACGTGATCGAATTGCGACGGAGACGGAACCTCTTCGTCCAGCTTGCGCCACGAATTGATCAGTACAGGGTCGGCTTCGATTCCGATGGAGGCGAGCATTGCTTCGAGTAATGTGTGCTTGTCTTTGCAGTCACCGTACTTATTGGCAAAGATTTCGCTGGCAGTGTGTGGCTGGTATCGGCCCACACCGAATGAAAGACTCACATAACGATATTCCGGGGCAACGTAGTTATAGATGGCCCGGATTTTCTCTTCGTCGGTCTTCTTGTCTTTGGTGAGTTCGAGCGCCTTAGCACGGATTTCAGGGGTGGGCTGCGCACGATCTTTCTGCAGTGCCGCATACCACTCGCCTACTTCCTGCCAGTTTTTAAAAGTAGTCAACTGGATGGCGGGTGTGTACAGATCGCGCTCTTTGTATTTCTTGATTCGCTCTTTTTTCAACTCCTCGGCAGTCTTATGCACGAGGTTCGAACTGGTCCATGTATAGATGGTGCGATCGCCTTCATCCCGCACCTGCTGAATCTTGTATTCCGGCGTAGTCTTCAGCTCGATCGAGCGCCCCCTGGGAACATCGAGTTCTAGTTCCTCGTTCAAGATGATGTTGTCGTGATCGAAGTCATACTCAAACCAGAACTGGTTGGGAGCGAGCGCCTTCACCACCTTGGTGATCATCTTGTATTCGAGGGTGTCGCCGGGCATCAGCGAAGGAACTGTAATATGCTTCTGGCGATAATCGGTATACATCGGCGCCTGACGTAGAACCGGTGCGGTCATGTCCTGCACGTTATCGAGAGGAGCGGTGATCACCGACTTGTCGGGCTTGATGACACGGACATAGGGAATGTCAACCTGCTCATTATCCTCGCTGTAGCCGACAACCAGTTGTCCCCACTGTTGCACGCCAAGCGCGCTGTTCACCAGAACGCGCATCTCCATCTCGCGGTAGCCCGTACCGTCGTTGTCGAAGCGCACGTGCGACTTCAATTCCTGGATCACGAATGGCTCCTGAGAATAGTCGGGCGCAGGCGCGGCAGGTTTCGTTTCAGCTTTCGGCGCGGGCGGAAACGGGATTGCCGTTGGAGCTTGAGCAAAAGTGGATGTGGCTACGAGGATGAGAACTGCGAGTATCGAAAATCTTTTCATAAGCAGGAAGGCGCCTGAACTTCTGATCTCAGAACGAGGTTTCAGGACAGACTTGCTTCTATCATTCTGACGCAAGCTGGCCGACTTGGAAAGCGAACCGACGGTGACTGGCGGGCAGCGACTATAGCGTTCCAGCGGCTCCGGGTATTTCAAGGCCCAAAGAGGGGTTGAGCTTCGGTCACAGCCGGCAGTGAGCGCCGCTTTCGACAACCGTCGAGCTACTTTGCTACGATGCCCCGCTGATTCTTCAGCTGCCTTTTTAACATCGTGAAAACCATATTCTTAGCGTCCAAGCTCTTTACTCCCACAGAATCTGTTGAGAAGGCGATCGTCATTGTTGAGGACGGCCGCATTGTGGAAGTCACGTCGCGCGACCAGTCGGAAGTAACTATCACGGGCAAGGTCGTCGACCTGGGCGACAAGATCCTGGTGCCCGGGTTCCTGGACATCCACATTCACGGAAACGGTGGACACGACATCATGGAAGCCACACCCGACGCCCTGGCTGCGGTCGAGCGTTCGCTCGCGAAACACGGTGTCACGAGTTACTTGCCCACCACGGTGACTGCCGCCGTGGACCGTACCGTGGATTCACTCCAGAAACTCGCGGACGCCATTGAGGGCACGCATCCATCGTGGGATAGGAGCGATCGCGCGGTTCCACTCGGACTACACCTTGAGGGGCCATTCATAAGTCATGCCAAGAAAGGCGTCCATCCGCCGGAGTACATACAAGAGCCTTCGATCGAGCTATTCGAAAAATTTTGGAACGCGGCACGCGGACACGTGAAGGTGATGACCGTTGCGCCGGAAACGAAGAATGCGCCTGCAATGATCGCCGACGCCACGGAGAAGGGCGTCTGCGTTAGTCTGGGCCACTCGAACGCGACCTGCGAAGAAACTGAAGCCGGGATCAAAGCCGGCGGACGCCACGCGACGCATACTTTTAATGCCATGCGGACGCTCGATCATCACGAGCCCGGCATTCTAGGCACCACGCTTTCCAACTCACGGATGACGGCCGAGATCATCGCCGATGGCATTCACGTGCATCCGGACATGGTGCGACTGTTCGTTCGCGCCAAAGGTCTGGACCACGCAGTGCTGATTACGGACGGCATCAGCGCCACCGGAATGGGCGATGGCCGTTTCATGCTGGGCAGCTTTGAAGTGGAAGTCAAAGGGGAGCGCGCGGAAGCGAACGGAGTGCTGGCGGGCAGCGTGCTGACCTTAGACCGAGCAGTGCGGAACGTGATGAAGTTTGCCGGATGCAAACTGCAGGAAGCTGTACGCCTGGCCACCCTGAATCCTGCCCGGGTGATTGGCGTGAGCGACCGCAAGGGCAAAATCGCTCCCGGCGCGGATGCGGACTTCGCGGTGCTTACATCGTCCGGTGAGGTGGTACGCACGATTCTCGCGGGGCGCGTGTAACTGAACTGTACTTCCGTCTTTACGTCAAGCGAAGGCAGTACGGTGGGGCACCCTCGGTTCGAAGCCGGGCAAACTGCTGCATCGCACTCTCTCGTCCGCGAAGCTCTGACGTATCGCATGGGGTCGTGCGGATAAACTTGACCTGCACCCATCTTTTCCGATATCCAAGTGCTATATAGTTGTTGCATTGGAGTCCTTCATGCGCGACAAAGGCCGCTTTCCGCACTTCATGATCAAGGAGATCTTCGAGCAGCCGCAGGCGGTGCGGGACACGATTACGGACAATTTGTCGCCGAAAACAGGCCGGGTGGAACTGGCGGTTACGAGGAGAATCCCGCGCGACGCGTCGTCCACGTTCAAAAAGATAACGATCGCCGCGTCGGGAACCAGTCGGCATGCAGGAATTGCGGGCAGCTACATGATCGAGGAATTGTCGGGCATTCCGGTAGACGTCGAATACGCGAGTGAGTTTGAGTACGGCAATCCGATCACTGGGCCGGAATATCTGACGATCGTAATTACGCAGTCGGGCGAGACTGCCGACACTTTGGGAGCGCAAAGGCTCGCGCAAACGCGGGGATCGCGTGTGCTGGCAATCACGAATGTGCTGGATTCGACAATCGCGCGCGAAGCCGACGCGGTGATCCACACGCAGGCGGGGCCGGAGATCAGTATCGCTTCGACGAAAGCGTTCGGTGCCCAGTTGGTCGCACTCTATTTGCTGGCGGTCTATTTGGGGGAGACTCGCGGGACGCTGTCCGACGAGAAGGTTTCGCAAGTCGTGAAAGAGCTGCTTGCTCTTCCCGACAGGATTGAAAAAGTGCTGGCCCAGAATGATCTCTGCGAGCAACTGGCGAAGAGATACTACAAGATGGATGATTTTCTCTACATCGGGCGCAACGTGCATTATCCGATCGCTCTAGATGGCGCCCTGAAATTGAAAGAGACGTCATACATCCATGCGGAAGGGTATCCAGCGGGAGAAATCAAGCACGGGCCGTATGCGTTGATCGACGAGCAGGTCCCCGTAGTCGGCATCGCCACACGGGACCTCAGCGACCCGCAATCGGTGCTTCGCGCCGAGCGAACCATCAATAATCTGCGTGAGGTGAAAGAGACCGGCGGGCGCGTGATCGCGGTGGCTACCGAAGGCGACAGCGAAGTGGCAGATGTTGCGCATCACGTGATTACGGTGCCGAAAGCTCCGGAACTGCTCTCGCCAATTCTCGAGATTGTTCCGTTGCAGATGCTCGCGTATCACATCGCCGTGCACCGCGGAGTAGATGTCGACCGGCCGCGGAACCTGGTGAAGTCGGTCACGATGGAATAGTTTCAGTCAAAACAATGCTGTTGCAGCAATCAGGTTGGGCACCCCATCCCCGTAGCATCACGGGGATGTGGATTTTTATTCGTGTGCGATTTCGCTGAAGCCTCTCCTCCTGCCGCCGCATCCTATCGCCATCATGGAATATCGCAGCCTTGGACAGTCGCAAGAGCAACTCTCAGCTATCGGACTCGGGTGTATGGGGATGTCCGAATTCTACGGACCGGGCGACGAGCAGGAGTCGATCAATACCATTCATCGCGCGCTCGATCTGGGTATGAACTTTCTCGACACCGCTGATGTTTACGGCAGAGGAAAGAATGAAGAATTGGTCGGGCGCGCGATCAAAGGCCGACGTGACGAAGTTTTCCTGGCGACGAAGTTCGGCAATGTGCGCGATGCCAGCGGCGCCTTTGTCGGTGTAAACGGCAATCCCGACTACGTGAAGCGGGCGTGTGATGCGAGCCTGAAGCGGCTGGGTATCGAGGTGATTGATTTGTATTACCAGCATCGCGTAGATGCCACGGTTCCGATTGAAGAGACTGTTGGTGCAATGGCGACGTTGGTAGAACAAGGAAAAGTGCGCTATCTGGGCCTGTCGGAAGCTTCAGAACGCACTATCCGCCGCGCTCATGACGTGCATCCCATTTCTGCCCTGCAGACCGAGTATTCGTTGTGGACGCGCGACCCGGAGCAGGATGTACTGCCCGCCTGCCGCGAACTGGGAATCGCATTTGTTGCCTACAGTCCGCTGGGACGAGGGTTTCTGACTGGACGTTTTCAAAGGCCAGAGGATCTGGATAAAAATGATTGGCGCCGGCAGAATCCACGATTCCAGGATGAGAATTTCCGTAAGAACATGGCCATTGCGGACGCTGTGAAGCAGCTCGCGAGAGAGAAGTCGTGCACGCCCGCACAACTGGCGCTCGCGTGGCTGTTGGCGCAGGGCGATGACATCATTCCAATCCCCGGAACCAAGCGCGTCAAATATCTGGAAGAGAATTCCGCGGCTGTGAACCTGCGTCTTACTCCGCAGGACCTGGCGCGGATCGATCAGCAAATTCCCGCGGGAGCGGCGGCGGGAACGCGCTATCCGGAGCCGGGAATGAAGTTTGTGAATGTTTGAGAGGGTAAGGAGTGCCTCCCCAGCCGGATTCGCACGGTTAACATTACCCTCGGCTTACCCGTGGGCTATTGAATTTCTGCCCTGCGGCTCAAAACTGAGGGGCCGAGCCTAGTTCCTGTGGCAAGACAGTGATGTTGGCCAAGACTTCGCGCTCCGAACTGCCCATCGTCCGCTCTCACCTGCGCTCTTGCGCGGCTCCAAAAGTAAAGACTGTGCCGCGCGCGAAAGTGTTCAAGTTTGTTTTGCGAGAGTAGCAGAAAAGCTGTAGGCCGTAGTCAATCGTCAGTGATTAGTGCTTCGATGTTAAGGATTAGTGCTGGTGGAGGCTATCCGGTAATGGGAGGAATTCTCAAACCGCAACTTTCGCTGCGGGGCAAAAGCCTGGCATATGTTCTTCCGAACGGCGCGGCTGAAGCCTCGCCCTTTCAAATCACATTTATGAAACCCGTTCTACTGACTTTCTGACTACTCGCTACTGGCTATTGGTTTTAATGCATTCCCGCGCCAGGGCCGGCCTTGTGGCGCGGGGCTCGCATCAGCAGGATCAGCGGCATCACGGCCAGGAACATAAAGCCCAGAAGCCGGAAGGAGTGCAAGAACGCGAGGATGGACGCCTGCTGCTGGACCATGCCGTAAATAGCCCCGTAGGCTTGCTTTGTCGCGGTGGCGAAGTCCATGCCTTTGGACATGAACATGGCACGCGCGCCCTGGAAGATGGTTTGTGCGGCGGGATTGTACGGATTGGTGTTCTTTCCCAGTACGTTGATATTGACCTGTGTCTGGCGTGCGACGATGGTGGTTACCGCAGCAATTCCGACACTGCCACCAATGTTGCGCATCAGGTTGAACAAGCTCGTGGCATTCCCCATCTGCTCTTTGGGAATAGGATCGTGCGTTATGGTCGTGAGTGGCACGAACAGAAATCCCAGCGAGGTTCCCTGTACGAATTGCGGCCAGAAGATGTCCCAGTATCCGGCGTTCAAGTTGATCTTGCCCAGCCACCACATGGAAAATGCCGCCACCGAAAAGCCGATCCCCAGCAACTTACGCGGTTCGACTTTCGACATCAGCACGCCCACCAACGGCATGGCGATGAACGAGCCGAGTCCGCGCGGCAGCATAGCGAGGCCAGCATTGAGCGCCGGGTATCCCAGAAGGGTTTGCAGAAGAATCGGAATCAGAACGGTGCTTCCGTACAAGACAAAACCGAGCACCGTCATTAGGAAGACACCGCTAGCGTAGGTACGGTTCTTAAAAACGCGCAAGTTCACGATGGGATGGTTATCGAGCAGTTCGTTGAGAACGAACCAGCTTAATCCGATGATCGTGATCACCAGGAGAATCGAGATGAAGTGCGAGGCGAGCCAGTCGTCTTCCTGCCCTTTATCGAGCATGATCTGCAGCGCCCCGATCCCAACTGCCAAGAGGCCTATCCCCCAGTAATCGATGCTCTGCGCCTTGCGGGAAATATAAGCTGGATCGAAGATGAACAGCGACGACATGATCAGGCCGACAATACCGACCGGCAGATTGATATAAAAGACCCAGCGCCAGCTATAACTGTCGGTGATCCAGCCTCCCAGTACTGGACCCAGCATTGGAGCGACAACGATACCAAGTCCCCAGAATGCCATGGCTTTGCCGCGCCCTTCCGGCGGAAACGCTTCGAGCATAATGGCCTGCGAAAGAGGCTGCAGTCCGCCACCGCAAGCGCCCTGAATGATGCGGAAGAAAATCAGGAATGGAAGGCTGGGTGCAAGCCCGCAGAAAAATGACGCGATCGTGAAACCCGCGATCGAGGTCATGAGGATGCGCTTACGGCCAAAGTGATTGGCCAGCCATCCGGTCATGGGAAGGACGATCGCATTCGCCACCAGGTAAGAAGTCAGTACCCACGTCGACTCGTCAACGCTGGCGGAAAGGTTGCCGGCAATGTGTGGCAACGAGACATTGACCACCGTGGTGTCGAGCACTTCCATGAAGGTGCCCAACATTACCGAGATGGCGATGATCCACGGATTGATGACTGGGATGTTCCGGTCAGTTATCGCAGCAGAATTGCTACTCACCCTGCGGGCTCTCCCATAGCTACTTGGTAATGACTGTCGGTTCTACCGACATTCCCGGTCGCAGCCGGTGTCCGGGATCTTCTCCCTTATCCAAATTAATGCGCACGGGAACGCGCTGGACTACTTTCACGTAGTTGCCGGTCGCGTTCTCCGGAGGCAACAGGCTGAAGCGCGCACCGGTTGCGCCTCCAAAACTGGCAACGTAGCCTTTGTAGTCATGATCGAAGGCATCGACGTGAATGGTGGCGTGCTGGCCGACCTTCATGTCTTTGAGCTGTGTTTCTTTGAAGTTCGCCGTCACCCACAGGTCTTCAAGGTCAACGAGGGAGAATAGGGGCTGTCCGGCGGCGATGACTGATCCCGGCTCGACACTGCGTTTGCTGACGACACCATCAAAGGGCGCGTGAATCGTTGTGTATTCCAGATTAAGTTTTGCCTGATCCACAGCGGCCTGCCGCGTCTTTACTGCAGCCTCGGCAGCTCCGGCGCGCGCGCGGAATTGCGCTACCTGCTGCGGCGCGATTTGAGCTGCTCGAACGTTAGCCTGGGCTTGGACGACGTGGCTTTCTGCGGTGGCGACGGCGGAGCGGGCAGCATCCAGAGTGGCCCGCGCGGCCTGCTCTGCAGCTACAGCCGCATCATACTGTTGCTTCGAAATTTCGTCCTTGTCGACGAGTTGCTGATAGCGCTTCAGGTCCTGAGAGGTCTTCACATAATTAGCGTCAGCTTCGGCGACCTGCGCCTGCGCAGCGGAAACTTCGTGCTGAGCCGCATTCAACGCCGCATGCGACACATCGATGTTGCTGGTCGAGGTTGTGCTGGTGATTGGAACGCCAGTTTGCGCGGCGCGGGCAGTAGCAATTGCATCGGCAAGGTCGGCTTCGGCTTTCTCCAGCATTACCTGGTAGTCCTTCGGATCGAGTTGGACGAGAATCTGGCCGCGCTTCACAACCATGTTGTCGTCAACGTAGACCTCGATGGCAGTTCCAGGCACGCGCGACGAAATTGGTCCGATGTGGCCGTCGATCTGCGCGTCATCCGTGGACTCACGTGCCGAATAGTAGCTCCAAATGTAAATCCCGAAGGCAATCCCAATGATCAGTAAGAAGATGAGGGCCCATTTGGCACGAGGGTGCTGCCGGAAATATCCGCGGGCCTTAGCGGATTTCGACCGGTCTTCGACTTCTTCCGGCCAAGGCTCGCGAGGCGCTTCGGTCTCGTGGTTCATGACTGCTTGTTTTGGCTCGTCTTCGCGCACGTCCGCCACTAGGGTTTACCTCCCAAGAATTCCTTTGTAGCCCGTTCTGCAACGCCCAGCGATCGAGCCAAAGCAAGTTTGGCGAGATTGAACTGGAGCGTGCTGTTAATTAGAACCTCATTGGCGCTGGCTACCGATTCCTGCGCCTGGATGACTTCAATATTGTTGGTCACACCGGCCCGAAAACGATCCTGGCCCTGAGCAAGGGTTTGCTGTGCCAGGTTCAGAGTACTGCGCGCGACGTCCACCTGGTCGGCGGCAGCTTTCAAGTCGAGAAATGCGGCGCGAACTTCATATTCGATGCGACCGCGAAGGTCTTCAGCTTCGGCCTGGCGCTGCTTGAGCGCGATCTCCGACTGTTGAATGTCGCTGCGAATCCTGCCGCCGGAGAAAATGGGCACCTGTACCGAACCTGCCGCGGTAAACGTTCCATGCGACTGATCGGGATAGTTGCCTATCACCCCGTAGTTGCCGTCGAACCGAAGAATCGGCCAGCGCTCCTGATGCGCGGACCTTGTGCGAAGTTCCGCTGCACGCACCGCAGAGAGCGCACTGGCGTAGTCAGGACGATTGTGCAGAGCCTCGTCTATCGCCGCTTCCAAAGTCAAGGGCGGAGCGGGTGTGTAGGGAATTTCCTGAGCCAGCGTGAACTCCTGCCCGGTCGGCATTCCGATGGTGCGCGCCAGTTGCAGCTTCTGCTTGTCCAGTTCGTTGCGGGCGGCTACCAGGCGCTGCTGATCGGACTGCAATTCCACTTGCGAGCGCAAAACATCGATGGAAGGGGCAACTCCCGCTTTGTTTTGATCGGTGGCAAGCTGAAAGAGGCTCTGGGCCGTATCCAGTTGTGCCTGGATGGCAGCGACCCGAGCCTGCGCGGAAAGCGATTGCACATAGGCGACACCTACCGCCACCACCACAAGTTCTCGCGCGTTTTTGTAGCTCGAGATTGCTCCCCGGGTATTCTCCGTACTGGCGCGCAGGCTGTTCAGGGCGCCAATGTCGATAATGGGGGCCGAGAGGTTTGCGCGCGCGTCGAAAACATTGAACGGGCCAATAATCGACGGCACACCTGGAAATGCATGCGGAGGAAATCCGAGCGCTGCCAAGTTAATTTGTTCCTGTGTATCGCTGACGCCTGCCGCGAGATTCGGCAACAAGCGACTGAGCGCCTGCAAGCGTACAGCGCGAGCCGAGGCACTTCCCTGCTCGCTCTCAAACAGCCCGAGGTTGTACTTAAGACCGCGATCAAGGGCGTCGAGTAGCGTTAGAGGAATACTGCCTGGGACGACTTTGCCCTGGGGGATACTACCCTGAAATGGATTCTGCGATCCAAGCGCCGGCAATGTCGTCGTCACTTGCATTGCGCCAGCGGCCGCGGATGGTGAAGCCGGAGTTGCCGTAGAGATCGACTCCTGCGCGATCCCCATTTCGGCAAGCAGGATCAGGCAAATTGCAGCCGCAAGAATGCTCTGCAGCCCACAGCTTGATTTCCGGGACCCATTACACCGAAGAATGCGAGTCACTTTCTATCCTCATCACTGCGCAACTGAAGCGGCTGCCCAGGTAAACTGAATTGCCAGCAAACAGACTTCCCTATCAGAGCAACTATGAGGCTGGAACGATGCTTCCGGCGAATGACTTGCGGAATCCAGCTTGAAATCCGTAATGGCGCGCGTGGATAGACCTTGCCCACCCAGCACACGACGTTAGATGTAAGTGAATACTTACTTGGACGCGGAAAATTTTGCAAGGACTCAGCGCACGGAGTCGCATGATGGCAAGCTGCTTATCGGGATATGCCGTACTCCTGGTTGCGGCGTTTAGCATGGAAACAGGATGAGCGGCCCATTCGAAACCGCAGGACTGTGTTCTCTATGCGAACACGCCCGAACCATTATTTCAGACCGTGGTTCTATGTTCTTGCTTTGCCGGCTCTCGTCTTCTTGTCCTGAATTTCCAAAGTATCCCAGGCTGCCGGTCAAGACTTGCAGCGGATACCAAAACAAAGGTGGGAACCTTAATTGGGCCGAAGGGGCGCTTGCCGAAGGCTTGTGTTGTTATCAAAATCGCAAATTCTTTGCAGCGCACGAACACTGGGAGTCTGTGTGGCTGAAACTGGCCGAACCTGAAAAATCATTCTTGCAGGCGCTGATCCAGATGAGTGCTGCGTTCTATCATTATCAACGTGGGAATCCTAAGGGAGCCACCTCACTGTTGCGGCGAGCGCTCGGCACAATGGAGCATTCTGGGCTATCGTTCGCAGGAATCGATACAAACAGGCTCTCTAACGACATCCGAAGGTGGATAGACGTCCTGGACTCGGGTCAATCGCCAACCGAGATTTCCTTCCCGCAGATTCGAATTGGTTAGTAGACCCGTCTCACTTGCTCGACTTCTTCGCGGCAGCGGTGGATTCGCGAGTGATCAGTTCGGGGTAGATGAGTATCTCTTCCGGGTATTTTTTTCCGGATGTGATGCTCTCCAGCAGGGTGGTGGCAGCTAACTCGCCCATGTAGTGGAGCGGCTGGCGGATCGTGGTCAGTCGCGGAACACTGAAAGTCGCCGGAAGAATATCATCGAAGCCGGTGACAGAAATATCGCGGGGGACGCGAAGGCCGGCGTCATTGACAGCTCGCATCGCGCCGATGGCGGAAACATCATTAAAAGCAACCAGTGCCGTGAACTCACGATTGCTATCGAGGAGTTTCTTCGCACACTCGTAACCGCTGTCGGACATGGACGCGCGATTGTCATCACTCGATCCGAGCTGAATGGTCAGCTCAGGGCGAATTTTTACGCCGATTTCCGTGGCAACACGGCAGATGTTCTCCCATCGATCTTGAGTATCGCCATTGCCTTCAGGGCCTTTGAAGAACGCAATGCGCTTATGGCCTAACTGCGTAAGATGGCTGAGAATCATGGTCGCGGCTCGGCCGTTATCGATGACAATACGGGTAACGCCGGGGGCATTGGTGATGTCCGAAATTGCGACTACCGGGACCGGAAGAGAGCGCCTTAAAGGCGTGTTAATGAAGATGAGACCTTCGACGGCACGGTCGAGCAGAGTGTTCGGCGAGTTCTCGATCAGGTCAGGAGCGCCGCGATGACTTACGACGAAGAAGAAGTAGCCGCCGCGGGCCAATCGCGATTCGATGCCACTGACCAGCGAGGCAGAATACTCGTCTCCAATATCAGGAACAAGAACGGCCACGCTGTAAGTTCGCTTGGTGTGGAGGTAGCGAGCAAAGACATTAGGCCGATACCCGAATTTTTCCACTGCCTCCCAAATGCGGTCTTTCGTTGCCTGGGTAATGGTGGACGCCATTGGCGAGCCACTGATAACCACAGATACGGTCGTAGTAGACAGGCCAAGATGTTTGGCCAGCATCTTCAGGGTGGGACGACTGGGAAGATCGTTCTTCACCGATTCGGTTTCCGGTCGCTTGCTTCGCTTCATTGCCTACAAAGTACGGCATTGAAGCCTTCACGTCGAGAAGATGTTGGCAGTAAGCGTTTCCAGAAATTGACAAACCGGGTCGGCAGCATCTATTTTGCCGGAAGAAACGTTTAAGCAGATTTTTATTGTATTCCGGAGGCTCATGCGGCTGCAGCGTCTGCGCGAAGAGGTTCTGGAGGCCAATCTCGAACTGGTGCGCCGGGGCCTCGTTCTATACACATTCGGCAACGCCAGCGGCATCAGCCGTGAAGAAGGGCTCATTGTTATCAAGCCAAGTGGCGTCCCGTACGAGAAAATGACGCCCGGTGACCTGGTCATCACAGACCGCGAGGGCAAAGTGCTTGAAGGAAATCTGCGGCCGTCGTCGGATTTGCCTACTCACGTGGTGTTATACAAAGCCTTCCCGGAGATGGGTGGCGTATGCCACACGCACTCCCGTTACGCCACAGCGTGGGCGCAAGCTTGTAAAGCCATCCCCTGCTTCGGTACGACGCACGCCGACTACTTTCACGGATCAGTTCCGGTCACCGATCCACTCGGCCGCGGTGATATTCAGGGCGATTATGAAGCGAATACGGGAACAGCAATCGTTCGTGCTTTCCAAAAGATTGACTATCAAGCCGTTCCGGCAGCTTTAGTAGCGAATCATGGACCATTCGCCTGGGGGAAAACAGCCGGTGATGCGGCGCATAATGCAGTTATCCTGGAAGAGATCGCGCACACGGCCTACTTGACACTGCAGATTAACGCGGACTCGCTAGCCATCGGACGCGATCTACACGATCGGCACTACCTGAGAAAACATGGAAAACAGGCGTACTACGGGCAGCCCAACAAGTAAATGCTTTCTAATTTGCAGCTTTGGACGCACTCATGACTAAACAGAAGATGACTATGGGCTTGATTGTCGGAAACCGCGGGTTCTTCCCCGACCATCTGGCCAAAACTGGACGCGAAGAGATGTTGCGCGTTCTCGAAAGCGCCGGCGTGGACGTTGTGTCTCTCACCCCGGACCAGAGTAAGTATGGAGCGGTGGAGACGCGCGAGGAATCGCGCCGGTGTGCCGAATTGTTCAAGAAGAATCGCGAGCGAATCGATGGAGTCATCGTCACTCTACCGAACTTCGGCGAAGAACGGGCGATTGCCGATACGCTGCGGTTGGCCGATCTGCGAGTGCCGGTCCTCATTCAAGCGACTCCCGATGAACCGGCGAAGATGTCGATTGCGGCGCGACGAGACAGTTTCTGCGGCAAGATGTCGGCGTGCAACAACCTGAAGCAGTACGGAATTCCTTACTCCATCACGACGCTTCACACAGAGAGCCCGGATTCGCCGGAGTTTGCTCGCGATCTGGAGTGGTTTTCCGCCGTGTGCCGGGTGGTTAAGGGCTTCCGCAATTTGCGGGTTGGTGCGATTGGCGCGCGCCCGGCAGCGTTCAATACGGTGCGCTATAGCGAAAAAATTCTGGAGGCAAACGGCATCTCAATTGAGACGCTGGACCTCTCCGAAGTGCTCGGACGCATTGCCCGCATGAAAGACAACGATGACGTTGCGCAGGCGAAGCTGGCCGCCATCAAGCAATATGCCGATTCCAGCAATGTGCCTGCTCCTGCTCTGCTGAAGATGGCGAAACTGGGCGCTGTTATCGATCAATGGATGGCGGCAACGGAAGTTGGCATCAGCGCCGTGCAGTGCTGGACGTCGCTGGAGGAGAACCTCGGTGTAGTCCCGTGCACGGTAATGAGCATGATGAGCAACGAACTGCTCTCCAGCGCCTGCGAAGTGGATATCTGCGGGGTGCTGGGCATGCATGCTTTGAGACTGGCTTCCGGTACGCCGTCGGCGCTCCTGGACTGGAACAATAACTACGGTTCCGATCCGAACAAGGCTGTGTGCTTCCACTGCTCCAATCTTCCGAAGCATTTCTTCCGTGAAGTGAAGATGGATTACCAGGCCATCATTGCGGGAACGGTTGGCAAAGAAAATACATTTGGAACCTGCGTAGGCGTGGTAAAGCCAGGAAAAATGAGCTACGCGCGTTTCTCTACCGACGATACCAGCGGCAAGGTTCGCGGTTATGTGGGAGAAGGCGCGTTTACCGATGATCCGCTGAACACCTTCGGCGGAGCCGGCGTGGTGGAGATCCCACACATGCAGAAGTTGCTGCATTACATCTGCGAGAACGGATTCGAACACCACGTCGCGGCGAATCTCTCGACGGTTTCGTCGGCGGTTCATGAAGCGGCGATTCGCTATCTCGGCTGGAACATGTACTGGCACCAGAACTAAACGGAGCAGAATGTGGCGATTGTTGCCGGTGTGGATTTTGGAACCCTGAGCGTGCGCGTGTCGCTCGTCGACAGCGAACGCGGATTGCTCGATTCGGGAATTGCCGAGTATCCTCTGCACAGAAAACGCGAAGACCCGGAATACGCGACCCAATCGCATGAAGACCACATGCGCGCTCTCGCCGAGGCATGCCGCAGCGTTCTGAAGAAGACTGGCGTTGCGGGCGATCAGGTAGCGGCAATTGCGATCGATACCACAGGCTCTTCTGTAATTCCGGTGGACGACAAGCTCGCACCGCTCGATGAATACTATTTGTGGTGTGATCATCGCGCAAAGGGCGAAGCCGCGGAGATCACCGAGACCGCCCATCGCGAGGGACTGGAAGCGATCAACTGGTGTGGCGGTGTGTACTCCAGCGAATGGGGATTCTCAAAGCTCCTTCACTGGCTTCGTCACAATCCGGAAAAGCGCGAACGATTCGCCTCTGCCTTCGAACATTGCGACATGGCAGCAGCTACGCTGTGCGGGATCACCGATCCACGTAAGGTTAAGCGCAGCACCTGTGCAATGGGGCATAAGTGGTTATGGAACCGAAATCTCGGAGGCCTGCCGCCCGAGGAGTTTCTGGTCAAAGTAGACCCCCTGTTACGCGGCGTGCGGACGAAGCTCGAGGGCGAGTTCTGCACGTCAGAACAGATCGCCGGAACACTCTCGCCTTATTGGGCCGAACGGCTTGGATTGCGCGCAGGCATTCCCGTTCCTGTCGGTGCTTTTGACGCCCACTGGGATGCCATCGGCGCCGGGTGCCGCACAAATGACATGGTGAATGTGGTCGGCACCTCGACCTGCATCATCGGGATCACTCCATCTGTGCAACTCGTACCCGGCGTATGTGGCGTAGTCGAAGGCAGTGTTCATCCGCACCGGACTGGAATCGAAGCTGGGCTGTCGGCGGTCGGTGACATTTTCAATGCCATAGCCGCTCGTGCAGGAACCGATGTAAAAGCGCTCAGCCAGGGATTGGAGCATTATCGGGCCGGCCAGACTGGACTCCTTCGGCTCACTTGGGACAACGGCGATCGCACGGTGCTGGTGAACCCAAACGTGCGCGGGATTACCCTCGGATGGAATCTGCAGACCACTGCGCAAGATGAGTTGTTCGCCGCAATCGAAGGAACGGCTCTGCATACGCGCGTGATCCTCGATCGCATGGCAGAACACGGCGTCACCATCAAGCGGATCATCAATGCCGGCGGCATCCCTCAACGAAACGAAGTTCTGAACCAGGTTTATGCAAACGTGCTCGAGCGGCCAGTACTGGTTCCCAGCAAGAGCGTAGTGAGCCTGGGTTCGGCCATCTTCGCCTTTCTGGCGGCGGGCGTTTTTAAGACGATTGAGGAAGCACAGGACAAGATCTGCCCCCCGTACCGGACGTATGAGCCAGAACCGAGCGCCCAGGCGGTCTACCGTCAGACGTATCCTCTTTTCAAGAAGCTCTATTTTGCGCTTGGGGAAAGCGGCAATGGCAATCTTTCTGACGTCTTGCCGACTTTAATCAGCGTATCTGAGTGCGCAGTGCACAGCTCCCACGCTAACTAGCCTCTGCCGTACAGTCTTCATCTCCAGTTCGTTTGCCTTGGCGATTCGTATATCGCTGGTGACGCGCGACGCAATCAGGTGTGACGGCAACCGACGTATCTGACCTCATTCTCGTTACAATTTTCAGGCGAGCGCTGCGAATGCATCCTGGAATCCAACCACGAGACGTTGAATCCTCGAAAAACACGAGACAAAGTATCGCGACGAAGTCGCGGCTGGTTGCGGCTCTCGCATTCATCGCGATACTCGGGGCGGGGATCGTGTACTTGTGGCACTCGGGATTGCTAGCACGAATCGCCGATCGCCGCCAATTGATTGATTCTCTGCGTAGCGCCGGACCCGAAGGACCCTTGCTGTGTATTGGCGTGCAGTTCGTGCAGGTGGTTATCTTCATTATCCCCGGCGAAATTACGCAATTGGCCGCTGGATATGTTTTTGGAGTCTGGAAGGGATTTCTTTACTCGGTAATCGGAATCATCCTCGGCTCCGGGTTCAACTTCTATTTTGCAAGAATCGTCGGACGTCCCGTCATCGAGAAACTGGTCTCTCGTTCCACGATGGAGAGAGTTGACGCCTTGCTCGGCGGAGCGAAGGGAAAGTCAGCATTATTCATTCTGTTCCTGATTCCCGGCACTCCAAAAGACGCGCTTTGCTACGGCGCTGGATTTTCGAATTTGGGCCTGGTTGAATTCTGCCTGATTTCAGGGTTGGGACGCTGCCCTGCGTTGTTGGCAAGCATCATGCTGGGGGCGCAGGCATCCAACCGGAACTATCCCGCGATGATCGCTACAGCCGGTGCGCTCGTCCTCGTAATCGGCGCGTACTACCTTTACGAGAGCCATGTATCACGAAAAAAGATGCTGCAGAAGGCTCGCAAACAATAAACCGCACGCCTCGGTAGGTCCTCGGCCTCCTCCATTCTCAAGCACTCAATGCCCGTAGCTCTTACGCATTTTTTATGGACTCCTTACTGAAACTTTACATAACCATCTTTCTAATTAAGTGGAAGACAATGGCCGTTGCTGTCCAGTTCGCACCGTTCTCCGACATCACGGCTATGATGGTCATCTGTTTGTTGGCAGTAGCCTTCATGGTTCGATTTCTTATCGCTCTCCTCGCCGAAACTGGTAGGCCGAAGGTGCGGATGGTCCGAGTGGGTCCGCACGGCATGCTGCGGAAGGTTCAGCCAATCCCGATTCGCAAAACCGTGCTGTCGCGAAAAGTTGCGAGTCCAGGGAAGAGAATCCAGCCGGTTCTGGCGCCCGAAATAGCTGAACGTGAAGATATCTCAGACCCGGCCATAGGTTTCGATATCAAGCGCTCCAAAGTGTGATCGGCAACAGCACGGCAAGCACGCGAAAAACTGCCGGAGTGGAAGTAGCGACTGGCAACTTGACGCTGTTTCTATATAGCCACTATTCTGCGACTGATATGCGCAAAGTGCCCTCCGGAATCGCGCCCATTATCTCACTTGACCGAAATGCCCCCCAAACACTACAGAAGCAGATCTATGACGGGTATCGTTCGGCGATCGTAGAGCGGCGTTTGCGCTCGGGTCAGCGTGTCGCTTCTTCGCGCGTGCTGGCTGGTGAGCTTGGAGTCTCACGAATCCCGGTGCTGAACGCATACGCGCAACTGCTGGCAGAAGGTTACTTCGAGAGCCGTGTTGGTTCGGGAACCGTGGTGGCGCGATCTCTCCCTGATCAGTTCGGATTTCCGCGGGAGCGTAAACAGCGGATAACCAGGCCTGAACCGAAAGCGCGGAACACTTCCCGCAGGTTTAATGGACTGCCGAAAGTTGCCCTTGAACCGTGGTCAAGACAGAAGGGCGCATTCGGAGTTGGTCAGATTGCGTTCGATGCCTTTCCGTTCGCGTTATGGTCGCGCCTCACGGTGCGCCATGCAAGGCGAGTTGGCCCTACATCTCTGCACTACGGTGACGCAATGGGCTCGCGGGAGCTTCGCGAGGCGATCAGTTCTTACTTGGCGGTGGCGCGTGGCGTGCGATGCGATCCCAGCCAGGTGATGATTGTCAGTGGCTCCCAGCACGCGCTTGAGCTATCTGCTCGCGTCATACTGGACCGCGGCAGCAAGGTGTGGATGGAAGAACCAGGGTACCCCCTTGCGCGCCATGTATTTGCTCTGGCTGGTTGCCGCCTGATACCGGTTCCCGTCGACCGCCAGGGGCTTGATGTCGCCGCCGGTATGCGGGATTGCCGTGAGGCCAGGGCCGCGTTCGTCACCCCGTCACATCAGTATCCACTCGGCGTGACGATGACGGCGTCAAGACGGTTTGAGCTATTGAACTGGGCACAAGAGGCGGGTTCGTGGATTATCGAAGACGATTACGACAGCGAATATCGATATGAGAGCAAGCCCGTCGCCTCTCTGCAGGGCCTCGACTCCAATTTCCGTGTCATTTATGTCGGAACTTTTAGTAAGGTGCTGTTCCCTTCCTTGCGACTAGGTTACGTGGTGATTCCACCCGATCTGATTGCGGAGTTCCTCACTGTTCGACGCTCGTTTGACCTTGGCTCCCCAACTTTCCTGCAGTCGGTGCTCGCAGACTTTATACGGGAAGGTCATTTCTCGCGACACATCCGGCGAATGCGCACGCTCTATTCAGAACGTCGGAATGTGCTCGTCGCGAGCCTGCAGGAGGAGTTTGGTTCCTCTGTGGATGTTTTGGGGTCGGAGGCGGGAATGCACCTGGTGGTCACGTTCAAAGGAAAGATCAATGACAAGCGTTTGTCGGAACAGGCTGCATCGCAGCGGTTGTGGTTATGGCCGCTGTCACCATGTTATCTGGGGCAAGGCGCCCGTGCGGGCTTTATCCTGGGATTTGCGAGCACTCCCGCGGAAGAAATCCCCGCCTCGGTACGCCGACTGAAAAAGCTATTACGCGTGAATTGACGTCTCTGGTGGAAGAACTCTTGGAGGTGCGGTGGAAATCATTCAGGCTCGGCAAGAGTGGCTATGATTTTTCGAAATTCTTCTGACGATCCACGCCGTTCGTCCTGTCGCACCTTTGCGGTTCGTTGCACTCGACTGCAGCGTTACAACTGCCTCCGCATGCGAGGGCTCATTACCTCTTTTTTCTCCGATGGACTCAGCCAGAGAGGAAGAAGCAGGCAATCCGGCCGCGAGCATCAGCGCGGCGCCAGCGAAAGCAAAATGAATGGCCAGGTAATTGAGTCCATCCGCGATATCCGCAGCTTTGGAAATCGTCAGTGGGAGATAGACGACAAGCGTCAGGGTTAGAAACGTCAGTCCAAGAACTACCGACGCCAGACGTGCTCTTTTCGGAAGAAGCAGACCCACAGCGCAGCCGAGAAAGATGGTGCCAACCAGGTAAGCCCAGAAGGCATGTCCCGGTATCCAAGAAGGCATCGTAACGAAAAATGCCACATTTTCCTGCGGGATCCCGGGCGCAAACATCGGATGAATGAAATGACTTACCGCGAATGCTGACATCACGCCGGCAACGATGAACCGAGCCGCTGATACCACCTTTGGGCGAATTGAGCGTGTGACAGACGAGAACACGCCCTCGGAACTTTGTGCTGTTGACCAGGAATCTGAAGCAGCAAACGCAAGTATGGAGGCGCTCAGCAGGGTATCCCTGAGAAGAATCGTCAGCCGGGTCGAATCGAATGGGTGCCCCGCGAGGACAGGGATATGAATCGTCAGAACGAAAATAAAGATCATGCTCCCCAACAACGATGCGGCCAGGCGCTGCTTGACGCCGGTTACGAGGCTTAGGGCGGCAGCGAGCAATGCGAATCCGACAAAATAAGCCCAGAACAATTTGCCGGGCATCCAGGAGGGCACAATCATCGCGACAAATTTGGCCGCTGTGAGATGATCGGCACCGAAAATCGCCATGGCTATCGCAACAAACACCGGACCGAATTGCACAATACGATCCAATCTCTTTACCCGTTGCGATCCCTTCTTTACTTTCACGGCGAGTCCGACGTCTAGGATCGCCATGCCGGCAAAGTAGGGCCAAAACACCGAGCCTGGCATCAAAAATACAGCCAAGGCCAACGATAGGCAGAAGAAACTGAAACAGAAGCTGGCCATCGGATTCCCTGTTTGCGTGTGAGCCCGCGCCGCATACCCATCATCGCGACGATTCGGCATAACGCACTCTGTATAAACTATTGCTGATTGGCTCTTAAGCAATAGCCACTTCGTGCATTTCTTATATGGCCATTTTAGGGCTGAACGATCGGCTAATCGACATGCTCACCCTCTTCAAAGCTGCCGTGGTCGTGAGGTAGAACGTCTCGTTCACGGGCGAACCAGACGTACAACGTTGGCAGGAGGAAGATACTAAGGGCCAGGGCGGCAATCAGTCCGCCAACGATCACAATCGCAAAAGGACGTTGCGAGTCGGAGCCGATGGCGTGCGACACCGCAGCCGGCAGCAGTCCCAGGGTCGCCACCAGCATGGTCATCATGATCGGCCGCAACCGGAGCACCGCCCCTTCCACGGCGGCATCTTCGATCGAATAGCGACGTGCGCGCAGCTGATTGATGTATTCCAACATGATCACGCCCGTCTGCACGCAAACCCCGAACAGTGCCAGAAAACCCACACCCGACGAAACACTGAAATTGGTTCCTGTCATGAGGAGCGCGAGCAATCCGCCGATGGGAGCAACCACGATCGTTACTATGATGAGCGCCGACCACTTGATCGACTTAAACATGGTGTACAGAATGATGAAGATGATCAGGATCGTAATCGGGAGCACAATCAACAATCGCGCATTGGCGCGTTTCTGGCTCGCGTACTCGCCTTCCCACTCGATGCGGTATCCCTGAGGAAGTTTGACCTGCTCATTCACTTTCCTCATCGCTTCTTCAACGGTGCTTCCTAGATCACGTCCGCGCACGCTGTACTTGATGGCAATATACCGGCGATTCCCTTCGCGATAGATTTCGGATCCTCCGTCGACTACGTCGATTTTGCATAGCTGTGCGAGAGAGACACGCTCGCCGGAAGGCGCGAGCAGGCGAATATTCTCGATCGCCTGTTTAGTGTCGCGATACTGAGGAAGATAGCGCACAACCAGGTCGTAGCGTGCTTCCCCCTGCAGCACCTGGCTGACAGCATTTCCGCCAACCGCAGTTTGGATCGCATCTTGTATGTCAGAAACGTTGATCTGGTAACGAGCAGCCTGGGCGCGATCAACGGTGATGTTCAGATTCGGCTGTCCGAGCACGCGAAAGACGCCAAGATCCTCGACGCCGCGAACGCCGTTCATGATGCCGACGATCTGGTCGGCTTTTTCTTCCAGGATTTTCAGATCATCACCGTAAATCTTCGTTGCCAGGGCGCCCTTCACACCGCTAACCGCCTCTTCCATGTTGTCTTCGATCGGCTGTGAAAATCCCCAGACTACGCCGGGGATCTTCTCCAGTTCGCGATCCATGGCCGCAATGAGCTCATCTTTGTTTTGGTGGAAAATAGGCCGCCACTGCTCTTTCGGTTTCAGATCGACAAAGTATTCCGTGTTGAAAAAGCCTGTCGTGTCGGTACCATCGTCCGGCCGTCCCACCTGGCTGGTGCACTGTGGAACTTCTGGAAATGAACACAGAACGATTCGCGCCTGGTTCGCCACACGGATGCCTTCGGCCGGACCAGTGCTCGGTGCAAGCGTGCCACGTACCCAGAGAGCCCCTTCGTCCAGATGCGGCAGAAACTCCGATCCAATCACACCACTGAACGTGAGGAAAGCAGCCAAAGCGACTCCCGTACCCGCAACCCCCACTACCACCAAGCGGTGTCGAATGGCCCAACGGAGCGAAACCCGATAGCGATCAATGAGAAACTCCATTGCGGGATTGCGCCATTCGTGTGCTCCTTTTGCGAACGCGAAGCTCGCCAGCACCGGAGCCAGCACGATGGAGAAGATCAGCGCTCCCAGAAGCGCGAACGCAACCGTCCACGCCATAGGATGGAAGAGGCGGCCCTCCACACGTTCTAACGTGAAGATCGGGAGATAGGCAGTAATGATGATGGCGATGGCGTAGAAAACCGGCCGCTGCACCTCGTGCGAGGCATCGCTGATACGCTCTGCAATCGTTTTCTGATCACCGTTGCCATGATGGAGATGGCGGACGATGTTTTCGATCATTACCACCGCGCCATCGACGACCATACCGAAGTCCAGTGCGCCGAGGGATAACAGGTTTGCCGGAATCTTATTCAAGTCAAGACAGATGGAGGCAAACAGCAGCGAAAACGGAATCGTAGCGGCAACAATGAGGGCACCGCGAACATTGCCAAGAAATAGGAATAGCACAATCGATACGAGGATCATGCCTTCTGTCAGATTGTGCAGTACGGTATGCGAGGTGAAGTGGACCAGATCGCTGCGGTCGATGAACGGGACAATCTTTACGCCTGCCGGCAAGATGTACTTGTTCATCTCGTCAACTTTCGCGTGAAGCGCCCTCAAGGTGTCGTCCGCAGGCGCACCTTTCCGTAGCAAAACGATTCCGGAAACGACATCGTCATTGTCGACGATACTGCCATCCTGAAGGTGCGTCGCTCGTGCAAACTGGCCTAGCCGGATTTTCGGCCCCTGCGCAACAACAGCAACATCTTTCACACGTACGGGCGTTCCATTCTTACTGAGGACGACCGTCTGCTCTATGTCGTGAACGTGATCCACAAGGCCGACTTCACGGACATTGATCTGCTGCAATCCTGCTTGAATGAAACTTCCACCCGCATTTGTATTGTTATTGGCCAACTGCTGCTCTATCTGAGACAGGCTGAGGCCATAAGCAACGAGCTTGTTGGGATCGACACGAACCTGATATTCACGCGTCGGGCCACCAAAACTAGCAACATCCACAACGTTGGGGACCTGCTTCAGGTTCTTTTCTACGACCCAATCCTCAAGGGATTTCAGCTCCATCGGATCGTAAGCCGGATTCGTGCTGTGCAGCGTGAAGAAATAGATTTGACCGACGGGACTCCAGTCGGTGCCCATCTGTGGTGTGACGCCGGGCGGTAACGTTACCTGGTTCAGGCGCTCGAGCACGCGTTCACGGTTCCACGCATCGTCGGAGTCGTCTTCGAATATCAGCTTCAGATCGGAGAGGCCAAACAGCGAGAACGAACGCAGATGAACTACTTGAGGAATACCATTCATGGCATTCTCCAGTGGGATAGTCACCTGCTGCTCAATCTGCTCGGCAGAGATCCCGGGCCACTGAGTAATAACCTCGACGTAGTTGTCGGCGACGTCGGGATAAGCCTCGATCGGCAGCCGTATGAACGACACGATGCCCCAGGCAAACAGGAGCAGCCCCAGGGCTAGCACCATCAGGCGGTTCGTGAGCGCAAAATCGACGACTCTCCGGATCACGTATCTATTGCTCCACCGTGTTCTGCATGGGCAGAGCGTTCGAGACGACCTGATCCCCTGGCTTCACACCTGAGACTATTTCCTGCATACCGTTCGGCAGCATGTTGCCTGTGACCACTTCCAACCGTTTGAAGTGCCCCGATGCGATGGGTGCGTACACCCAATCGCGATCATGCAAATGCAGAATTGCAGCAGCGGGAACCGCCGCATGGGTCTCGGCTTGGCGGCCATAGAACGTTGCCGTAACGAACATCCCGATCCGCATCAGCCCAGGATTTGGAACTTCGATGCGGACCTTCGCTGTATGTATACTCGGATCGAGAATCGGCAATATGTTATCGATCCGCCCTTTGAACACCTGCTCGGGATAGGCGGCAAGGTGAATGTCGGCGTATTCTCCGACGTGTACAGCATCCAGATCGTTTTCATAGACGTCGCAGACGATCCAGACATAAGAAAGATCGGAGATGGTAAACGGGTTCGCACCCGAAAGCCCCTGTACGCCGGACGAATTGGTTACCTGCTGCTCGGTAATGACGCCGGAGATTGGAGCCACCACATTGACGATGGGCGTCGGGTGACTCTTGTCCATACCGAGTAGATGCAGTTGTTCTAATGCCGCGTTCAAGTCGACCTTCGCATCTTTTTCGGTCGTCTCGGTTGCTTCAAGCTGGCTCTTCGCTACTGCTCCTTTGCTATACAGAAGCTGAGTGCGATCCAGTTGAATCTGTGCCAGCCGTTCATCATTTTCCGCCTTCAGATATGTCTGGTACGCGCCCGATGCATCATTGCTCTGCACTCTGAGCAAGAGCTGCCCTTTCTTGACCACATCGCCGAGACGTGCGTGAATCTCGACGACTCTTCCGGACGCCAAAGAGACGACGGGCACTGCCCGCGAGATATCAGGCTGGACGACACCGGTAACATTCAGCGCAGGAACAGCCTTGTACTCCCTGGCGACTGCTAACGGGAATTGATCGGGGTGTTCTACCTTAAAATCATTCGAGTCCAACTCGGCGCGCACCTTTGCCTGAGGCGGCGCTTCGGCCTTGGGATCGGCCTTGCCTTCGCTGCACGACACGAGGAACAAAATCGTCACGGGCGCGGCGAATGCCGCGAACACCGCCGAAACGAAAAAGGTGTTTTTTATCTTCATGGGATCACTTCCCTGCCAACTGCCATATTGAGCTGTGCTGCTGCCGTGAGATAGGCGCCTACGAGATTCACATAGCTCAACTGCACGCTGCGATAATCGCTTTCAGCACTAAGCAGATCGAGCAACGACGCTCCGCCATGCTGGTAAGAAAAGAAAATGGTGTCGTGAACGCGGGTCGCCAGTTGCAGATACTTCTGCTTGTATGGCAGAAGCAGCTGCAGATTGCTGGAAACGGCAGCGTAGCTGGAATCGACATCGCTGAGGACCGCAGCTTCGGTTGCGTCGCGCAATTTCTCGTTACGGGTAATGTCGAGTTGCGTACGCAACTTCTCGCCCTGGTTGCGATCGAAAATGCGCACCGGTATGCCAACGCTAAACCCGAGTGTGTTGATGCCAAACGGATTGTTGTTAGAAGAATTGTGGGTGTACCACGCGCTGAGGGTCGGATCGGTGGATCCATTCGCCACCGCCAGCTTGTGATCGGATTGAGCCTTTTGCACCGCCTCAACTGCGGCCTTCAGATCCGGCCTGGTATCCATGGCAATGTTGCGGAACTCCTCACGCGGCGCAAGCTGTTCGTTGAAGTCATAGGTCCCGGTTACATCGAACTGGTCGACCGGTGTGCGATCATTCAGAAGCGTACGGAGTTGGATCTTTGCCGTTCGGAGATTGACTTCCGCGGTCTGCACATCCGACTGGTACTGCACGCGCTGCAGTTCCAGGCGATCGAGATCGATTTGCGCGATGTCACCGGCCTGAAAACGGTCTCTGCTGATCTGCAACACATGGTCCCAATAAGCTAGGTTATCTTTTGCCAGCTGCAGCACAGCTTTCGCCTGCAAGGTGGAAACGAACGCGCTGCGCAAGTTGAACAGCATGGTTCGCTCCATGTCGGCGTGGGTGGATTCGGCAATCAGCGTAGCGTTTTTCGCCGACTCGAGTCGCAATGGCCGTTTACGGCGTCTTTCAACCAGATAACTGATCCCGGGGGACTCGAAAGTACCTGCAAATGGCTTCCAGACGCCCTGGTCCCGCGCGATTTGCGTTCCGTCCACCGTGAAGCTGAATTGCGGATTAGGACGAAGATAGGCCGTGATCTCGTTTGCCTTCGACTCGTCGACGTTCAACTGATCCGCAAGAAGGGTCGGGTTGGAAGCTTCGAACTTGTCACGAAGTTGCTGCCACGTATACACCTGCTGCGCCGCGGCACTGGGAACCCCTACGCACGCCGCCAAAGCGGCGGCAACGATAAACAGCGCCATCCGAACCGGCAATGGCAGAACTTCTCTGGATGAGTACCTTGCGTTCATTTCTTATCGATCAGGTGATTTATCCGGCAGTCTCTGACGGCAATTTGCCTGTCGCGTCAGCAGGCGGGCATGAAAAGCATGTAAACATTCCGTTCGATGGATTGATTCAAATCTATGCTCGCGATAAATACCGCCAAGTCTTGTTGTAATGCCGCAAGTTGTCCCAGTCGCGACAAAGTATTCATGTACTCGCTTTCAGGCAATGCAGGGTAAAACCGACAGAATGAAGCAGTCGCACCCAATTGCTTGAGAGCCGAAACGAAAAGTACCTTCAACTATATTGGCTACACTGCTCACTCGTTTTCTATCTTCCAGACCAGCAGTGGAAATCTTTTGATGGAGGAATAACCTATCTTTTGGCTAAGACCCGAAGAGCCCTTTGTGGCATGCGGCGATGCACTGGCGCGGTTCTTAAACCGATCGAGTTTCGAAAATCCGGAAAATGCCGCTCCAGGCGCGGGGTTCGGTTAATATCCCATCCCCGCCAAGAGGGCCGCTAACGCAAATTGCGGACACTTCTTTAAAATTAAGGTACAGACCGGTTTCGGGAGCTACTTTGGACCTATCTTTTGGACAGAACACGGCCCGATCGCGAGAAGGAGTGCGACACTACTGCAACCGCTTTCGCAGCTTTATGCCGGACCTGATGTCCATCTACGCCCCGAAGAACCGCATGCGCATGCTGCTGCTCGCGGGTGCGTTCATCGCCTTGGTTGCGGTGATCGACTGGGTAACAAAGCCGTACCTTTCCCTCGGTTTCCTTTATCTGTTCCCGATGATCATCGTCGGCGGTTTTCTGACGCGGCCTCAGATAGTGGGTGTTGCGCTGGTATGCTCCGCGTTGCAGGAGAGCTTCAGCAATCTTCCACCATCGGAAGCCATTACGCGTCTTTTCATGGCGTCGATCGGTTTCATCGGGACGGGCCTCTTCGTCTCAGAGATTATCCGCAAACGGCAGATTGCGCTGGAACATGTTGAGGAGGTTGAAAGCCAGATTAAGCTGCGGCAGGAAGCTGAGGAACAACTGCGTATCCTGGTGGAAAGCAGTCCCGCGGCGATTGTGACTATCGATGCTTCGGGGCAGATCCTGCTCGCAAACGAAGCCGCACAACAATTGCTCGCTCCGGGCGCGAAGACGGTCGTGAGCCTCGATATCTCAGAGTTCCTTCCCGCCCTGCAGGGGGTGGTTCAAGCGCAACATCCAAGGCACTTCCGAACCGCTTTGCAATGCCGCGGAAGACGTGCCAACGGCGAAGTGTTTCTTGCGGCAGCCTGGTTCTCCACGTACCAGACGATGCTCGGTCCGCGGCTGGCCGCCATCATTGTGGATTTATCGGAAGACTTGCGCGATCGCGAGGATCTTAGTCTCGATTACCTGCTGAAGAATGCGCGCATTCTTATGTCCGCGGTGTCACACGAGATTCGAAACTTGTGCGGGGCTGTGATGGTGGTCAGCAAAAACCTGGCAAAGCTGCCAGCTTTGCAGAACAACGAGGATTTCGCCGCGCTGGGGACGCTCATAGCAGGTCTTGAGAAACTGTCTTCAATGGAACTGCAACCTGCTGGGGCCGAGCAACTTAGGACGTTGGAGATATCGTCGGTATTGGACGAATTGCGTATTCTCATTGAGCCCGCCTATCAGGACGACGGGATTCGAACGAATTGGCATGTGGAGAATGATCTTCCACTCGTCTTCGGGGAGCGGTATGGGCTGCAGCAAGTGTTTCTGAATGTCACTCGTAACAGCCAGAGAGCTATGCAAACCGTTCAGGAAAAGGTGCTGACCATCAGCACCCAAGTTGAGCCCGACCGAGTCGTGATACGTTTCGAGGATTCGGGAACCGGAATTCGTTCTGCCGAAAATCTGTTCCGTCCTTTTCAACGAGACGCAAAAGCAGCAGGTCTTGGACTCTACGTTTCTAGGGCAATCCTGAGGAGCTATCGCGGAGACATTTCTTTCGAACCGCGAGAGCGTGGTTGCTGCTTTGCGGTAACCCTCGCTCGAGTGCCAAGTGACGACGAACTACATGAGCGGAGCGCTGCCGGTGAACATACGACTCCTGCTCATTGACGATCACACTCTATTCCGTGAGGGCGTGGTTCGACTCCTGCACTCGGAACCCGACTTCGAGGTCGTTGGCAATGTCGGTACGATTGACGAAGCGCTGCAGGCGCTGCGCTCGTATGAGATCGACATTGTTCTACTCGACTGGGATCTGGGCGAGGAAAATGGCAAGCAATTCATGGATCGCGCGCACGCCGCTGGCTTTCAAGGCAAGGTTCTGCTGGTGACCGGCGGAGTCAGCTATGCGCAAGCAGCCGAACTCCTGAAGGCTGGCGTTGCCGGAGTATTCATGAAGCACAATTCTCCGGTGTTGCTAGTCCAGGGCCTTCGTGAGGTCGCCGCCGGGAAAGTATGGTTTGAACAGGATTTCATTCAGAAAGCGATGCGGAGCGCGCGCACCGCGGAGAGTCATAATCGGAAATTTACTGAGCGGGAGCGCCAGGTTCTGTCGCTGGTGTTCGAAGGACTCGCCAATAAGGAAATCGCGGACAAGCTGAACATTTCCGAAAGTTCCGTTAAAGCTGCCCTGCAACAGCTCTTTTCCAAAACCGGCGTGAGAACAAGAAGCCAGTTGGTCCGCATTGCGCTCGAACAATATCGCGACCAGATATGACCCTGGGACGTTTACATCATTCGTAGCGATGAAAGTGACCAGGACTTGTCTTTAACCGTTGATCGAGCACCAGGGCCTGGCCTGGCATGATCTCGGCTTCAGTCGACGCACCTGCATACGTAATCCGATATTTCTTTGTGACAGCCGATTGCAGCTTAATCTCAGTAAGGCGTCCGCCCTCCCAAACGATGTCGACTTTGGCTCCGCCACGCACGCGCACTCCTTTCAGGCTGCCGCTGGGCCATTGCCGCGGGAGCGCAGGCAGCACCAGGATTTCATCGGGAGTACTCTGGATCAGCATCTCCGTAATCGCGGCAGGACCACCCAGGTTTCCGTCAATCTGAAAAGGCGGGCAGAGATCGAACATGTTGGGCAACGTGCTGGTGTTTATCAAAATCTTGAGGTTGTTATATGCGTGCTCAGGATTTTGAAGACGCGCCCAGAGCGCAATCCTCCATACAGTGGACCAGCCGGTACCACCATCCCCCCGCAGTTCGAGGCTTTTCTTTGCGGCGGCGGCGAGTTCGGGAGTGCGCTCAAGGCTGATGTCATGTCCCGGATAGAGTGAGTACAGGTGCGACACATGCCTGTGATTTGGTTCGACTTCGGTGTAGTCCTGAATCCATTCTTGCAGTTGCCCGCGCTTGCCGACCTGCAGTGGAGGCAAGCGTTGCTCAGTGCGAGCCAATTCCGAGCGGAAATCAGCGTCGATTCCAAGGATTTCGGCAGCGTCTCTGCAGTTCTGGAAGAGCTCGCGAATAAGCTCGATATCCATTGTGGGCGCGTAGGTCAGATTATGTTTCCCGCCATTCAGGAGGTATTGATTTTCCGGAGAAGTTGAAGGATTGGTGACTGAGCGACCGCCAACCGGCGTTCCGGTAGGTGCCGTTACGAGAAAGCCGAGTACAAATTGTGCAGCTTCCTTCATCGCGGGATACGCTTGTTGCCGTAGGAACTGCTGATCTCCGCTGAAGCTGTAGTGGTCCCACATCTGGTTGGCCAGCCATACGCCTCCCATCGGCCAGATACCCCATGGGCCATCAACCGGCGTAGTAGCACGCCAGATATCCGTATTGTGGTGCAAGACCCATCCGTTGCTGTGGTAATACACGCGAGCTGTTTCGGCACCGGTCACGCGCAGATCGCGAATTAAATCCCAGAGGGGTTCTTCGGTTTCCCAAAGGTTTCCGGCGTCCGCTTGCCAGTAATTCATTTCCAGGTTGATGTTTGTCGTCCATTTACTGCTCCAGGCGGGACGCAGGTCCTCATTCCAAATTCCCTGAAGGTTAGCGGGCTGACCGCCCGGACGGGAGGAAGAGATCAGCAGATAGCGCCCGAATTCATAGTAGAGGGCGAGCAGGCTGGGATCATCGTTCGCGGCAAAACTCTTGATGCGCAGATCTGTGCTCTCAGTGGAACGATTTTCGCCAAGGTTGAGCTGCACCCGCGAGAACAGCCGGTTAAAATCCTCGACATGCCTCAGCCGCAAATCGTCATACGAGTGCCTCGAGGCTCGTTGCAGGTATTCTCTTGCAGTGGCAAAAGCATCGCCACTGATGTCGTGATAATCCCTGAAGCTGGTTGCGTTACTGAAAAGGATGGTAACAGAATTTGCGCCGCTGATTTCCAGATGTCCGTCCTCGGCACGAACGGAACCGCCATCCGGCAACACCTTCAGCACCGCCGCGAAACGCATCCCAGGCTGATTCCACGAGCCCGTCCAGGAAAACGGCGGATTCTTGCGCGGTTGAATCTGGCCGGTCAACAGTAAGCTGTCCTTTCCGGCGCTTTCAACTTTGGTTCCCTCCTGCGGAGAATCCATGCCGAGCGTGAAGGTGATCTGCCCGTGCTGGCTCGCCGTCACCCGCATCACGAGTACCTGGTCGGGGTACGATATGAATGCTTCGCGCTGAAAAGTTACAGCGCCCGCTTTGTATTTTGTTTCGGCGATTGCGTCGTCCAGTCGGAGTTCGCGATGGTAGCCCGTGACTTCGCGGTGTTCCAAGAAATGCAATCGCAGATCGCAAAAAGGCTGATAGGGCATGAGCAGCTTTGGTTTGCCCATCATGCTTTCTGAAACCTTCTCAGCCTCATCGATCTTGCCTTCAAAGATCAGTCGCCGGATCTCATCAAGGTGAGCATAGGCATCGGCGTTTGTATAGTCATGCGGACCGCCTCCCCACAACGTGTCCTCATTGATCTGCAGGCGTTCATCTTCGGTTCCGCCGAAAACCATTGCACCGATACGTCCGTTCCCCAGTGGGAGAGCCTCCGTCCATTTCGTCGCGGGTTTGTCGTAGGTGAGTTTGAGATCGGAGCCGGAGGCGCCACTAGCCGCGTTCAATGCAGTTCCAGCAATCAGAATGACGATGAAACTCACCCGCGAAGGCATTTGTCGATGCAGCAATGTTCTCCTCCCAAATGGTCGCGCAGGGCTGGCTTGCGGCACGCTTCAGAGTCGAATCTATTGAAGCGGAAATGAATAAATGCTGACACTGAACGGTGGGACCGACATTGAGTCCGGCACTGTTGTCAGGTCCTGTTCCTGCACTTCAACTCCTGGCTTCTGTCCTACCGTGATGGTCGCGTCAACACTCGCGGGCGCCATACGCCAGAGGTGCCCCTGGTTGGAGAGAGTAGTGCCCGCGATCGCGAGCTTCAGATTCTGCTCAGAATCCGATGGATTGAGCACTGCGAACGTCAAGCTCCTGCGATCGTCGCTCAAAGCTGCGCTTACATCCAGCGGATAGGTATCGCTACCGGGATTAACAGCGGGCTGATCTCCTCCAGCAGGGTAAATCGGCTTGGGCTGAGGCGAATTTCCAGATACTTGCACCGGAATCGTGCCGAAATGATCGCGATACATCTTGAACAGCAGTCCCGTCGGATTCAGAACCGCATCTGTCCGATTCTCGCTCATCATAGCCGTTGCGAATGTAAACGCGCCCAGTTGGTACAGGTCGGAATGACGAAACATCTCATGAAACGCCCACGCGTATGCCGGAACAACTTTGTACGAATTCGGTGGAGCACCGATATAGGCCCATTCATCCAGACTGATAGGCACCGGCTTTGCTCTGAGCGCCGGAATTCGTTTCAGATATTCCTGATAATGCTCGTACTTCACACGAACCTGGGTGGCGGGTGCGCGCTCCCATTCAATCAGCGGTTGGTTTTCAATCTTGACCTTCTTGCCCTGTGCAATATCAAAGCGCTGATTGCTGGTGGAATAGAAATGCTCACTGATCAGATCCATGTTGTTGAGACAATGGGCAAGGAGATTGCCGCTCCAGTCGCCTGCAGAAAGGTAGTCCGGTACGATCTGCCCATTGAGGCGCTTTGCCTGTAGCGAGCCGGTCATCGCATCAGGCATCGCTCCGGCAGCGATGAGCTTGATGCTGGGATCGACCTTCCTCATTGCCGTCGCGAACATATCGTGTTTCAGTTCCCACTGTGCGACGGGCATGAAGCCCAGCTGCCATTCGCCCCAGGGTTCATTGCCAACGCCCCAGAACTTCACGTGGTAAGGCTCCAGATGACCATTCGCAGCACGCCATTTCCCCATCGGCGTGGTTGCTGCACCATTCACATATTCGACAAGTTGGGCGGCGGACCACTCATCGCCGAAACCTCCATTCACCGTGATATAAGGCTCGACATCGAGCAGGCGGCAGAGCGTTAGGAATTCGTCCGTCCCTACGTCGTTAGGCTGAACCGCATGCCAAACGGGATCCATGATCGGTGGACGCTTGTCTGGATCGCCAACTGCATTTCGCCATTCATATCCAGAAACGAAGTTGCCTCCGGGAAAACGATAGACCCCCGAATGCAGCTGCTTCAGTGCAGCGATTACTTCTGCGCGAAAGCCATATACATTGTCGCCGGGCATCAACGAAACAGCGCCCACATGAAATGAACCATTGCCAGTGCTCACGATTTCCAGACGCCCATCGTCAGTGTCAGCTTTCGGTTGGAAATCCAGGTAAACCTTTCGATAGACAGGACCAACTTTCGTTACGATAGCGGTCTGACGGTCGGTCGCGCCGGTACCCCAGACGAGGCTGACCTTCACTGTGGTTCCAGGTGTGCCCGCCAGAACGATGCGGCCCTTGTATGACTTTCCTTTCCGCAGCGCCAACCCAGACTGCTGGATTCCATGCGCTTCAGTAGCACTCAGCTTGATGATCGGCGTGTGATCCCCGACGTATGGATGGTCGGTGTCCATCACTACAAACTCGTCGGCGCCGATCGGCATCCAGTGACGAACAGTCATGCGTCTCCAACTGGGGCCGCTAGGCTCCGCCGGTGGGTGCGAAGTGATCGGAAAATAGAACTTCCGGTCATCAAGCATTTCAGCCCAGATGTTGTTATTAACGATGCCGCCGATGTGCTCCAGGAATTGGCCGTAGATATACTTCGAGATGGGAGCGCCTGTTTTGGATGCGTCAATCGTTGCGCGAACAGGCTGAGATTGGGCTGTAGCAAATGATGAGAAGAACAATACCGCCAATACGACCTGCATCATGACAGCGGAATTCTTCGCTTTTTCACGCAAGGTAAGATCGCCTCCTGTTTCCAATTACTACGTTAATCTCTCACTAGTACGGCCGGTGTGCTTGTGTAATTCCGGGCCAGTTATCTGTCCGAAAGGGGCCCGCGGGCAATCCCGCACCATTGAAAAGAGTCGCCGGTGGATTCGACTGCCATGCGTACCGGACCTGTTTCGGATTTGGTGCTGATGGTGACGATACCACGACCATATTGTGTTCAATGCGGGCACCAGCCCAATACCATTTCCGGTCGTCACCTGCGATCTGAAAGGCTCCCACCTTCGGTCCTTTCATCACCAATCCGCCCTTCGTATGGGCAAAACGCAACTGGATAGCGCCAGGAACTCGCTTCACGGAGACAAGCGTTGGGCCGGAATACACTACCCGCTTGCGATAATGTTTTGCTAACGCGCACAGTGCAAGCCGTTCGCCGACGGGTTGTTTATCCTTCGGGTGGAGATTGTCGGGATCGCCGGTATCGATTGTCACTGCAAGGCACGACTTAGCGACGCTCGCAGCGGTTAGCGCCTGCGATTCGCGCGTTTCTGCCCATGCATCATCGACCGGCTTGTCACTTCGATGACCGAACGCTGGCAAGCTAACGATGTAGAAAGGAAACTCACCTTGCCCGAACAGCTCTCGCCAATCCGCAATCATCACGGGAAGAAGACGCCTGTATTGATATCCGCGTTCTGAATTCTGCTCGCCCTGGTACCAGATGGTTCCGGTGATCGAAAGCGGTGCGAGCGGCGCCAGCATGCCTTCGTACAGCACGGTTGGCATCACAGGCCAATTCTCGTAAGCAATCGGCAATGGATGCGGCGGGCGCGCATCAACACTGAGCAGCCCCTTCCACTTGCCTGCGAGGGGGATGCTGGTCTTATCTCCTAGCACCAGGCGTAATTCTTCCGGCTTGGCAAGAAAGCCGCCGTCCGGCTTCGTCTTCAGAACGCGGATCGCAATGACATTCTTGCCGGGCTTCAGAACCCCGTCCCGGATGAAGTACATGCGCGGATTCTCGACCCAGGCGCTGGCTCCGACTTCGGTTCCGTTAATGAATGCCGTGTCCATCCGCTCGATTGAACCGAGGAATAGAGCGGCACGCCCCGCCGGGATCGGATCCGGGAGGGTGATGTCTCTTCGAAACCATGCGACTGCGGGTGCGTAGGTGATACCCAGATCGGCGAAGCCGCCCGGAATATCGACTGTCTTCCAGTTCGAATCTTCGAAATCCGGCGCAGCCCACCTTTCTTTGAGTCCGATGTCATACTCGTCATACCAGTGCATGACATAGTTGCCGTACTCGGGCGCATTTTCGGCGGCGAGCTTCTGCACTTCGGCGAGTGGAATGTCGAAGTCATGCATCGGGCGCAATGCAGCCGCGCTGGTCCATGCCTCGGCGGGAGTTCCGCCGAGCGCATCCACTATCAGCCCGATGGGAACATGGATATCTTGTTGAAGCCTGCGCGCGAAATAATAGGCAACTGCTGACATCCAGGCAGCCGTGTCCGGCGAAACAACCTTCCATGAGCCTTCGACAAGGTCGGTATGGTGGTAAGCGGGATGAGCGGCAACCGAGAAAAAGCGAATCTCGGGATAGTTCGCGGCCTTAGCCTCCTCCTCTCCCTTGCGGGCAAAGCGGAGAGGCACAGTCATATTCGACTGGCCGCCGCACAGCCACACGTCTCCAACCAGCACGTTATGAAGTTCCAGAGTTTGATGCTCGCCAACGATTCTGACCGTATACGGCCCGCCAGCACGCGGAGGATGGATGCGCACGACCCATCGCCCGTCTGCACCCGCTGAACCGAATGCGGACCTCTTGGCAATCTCCACGCGGATTTTGTCGCCAGGTTCTGACCATCCCCAGATCGTGTCTGTCTTGCCGCGCTGCAGCACCATATCGTCGCCGAATATTGTGCTGACGAACGGCAAGCGCTTCGGCGTTGCCCCTGGCGTACCTTGCAGCGCAAACCCAGCCGCGGACGAGAGGAGCAAAACGGCAGCTGCGACCATAAGGACGCAATTGCGAATCACGCGTTCAGAAACCTTGTTTAGCCTCATTGAAACAGTTTTGGAGCAAACTCCTTCAGATCGCGACGCCACGTCTGCCATTCGTGTGCCGTTCCCGGCGATTCATAGAACATGTGTTGAATCTTCGCATCCTGAAGCGATGTATGCAGTCTCAGAAGTCCTGCGCGCATTCTCTCAGGCTCTTCGGTCCCAACTCCGATAAACAGCAAATGCACTTTCTTCGCGAATGCCGCCGGGTCCGCCATGGCGCCGTGAAAGTCGGTTTTTACATCCAGCGATCGATTCCCAAGCACCAATGGACCGGCGGCACCACTGAATCCGCCAATGTACGAAAAAAGATCTAGGTGATCGAAGGTTACCTGGAAGGTCTGCATGCCGCCCATCGAAAGGCCTGCCATCGCGCGATGATCGCGGTCCGGAATGGTTCTGAAATTGGAATCAATGTAGGGGATTAGAACCTGCGTGAGGTCGTCTTCGAAAGCGGATGCCATTTCCTGCATCGCTTGCATCATTTCGGGCGAGCCGAAAGGTTTGCCGGTCAGATCGGGCAATGGCTTGCCTGCTCGCTTCGCATACCCATATGCCATGACGATGATCATAGGTTTGGAGCTCTTGGCGGCAATGAGGTTATCGAGGATAAAGTTGGCATGTCCCTGCCTCACCCACCCGGTCTCGTCTTCGCCTGCTCCATGCTGCAGATAGAGCACTGGATAACGAACTTTCGCCTGGACGTCATAACCGGGTGGCGTATACACCAGTGCGTGTCTCCACGTTCCCGTCACCTTCGAGTTGTACCAGATCTCGCGAACCTGCCCGTGCGGAACATCTTGCGGCAAATAATAGGTAGAGCCCGGCTCCGGAACCTCCACCGCGCTCGCAAACTTGCCTCCACCAAAAAATGCCTGGCTGCCGGTATCACTCACCTCGGCTCCGTCGATGATCAGTGTGTAGTAATGCAATCCGGGAGCTTGGGGCGGTGTGGTGATGGTCCAGAATCCGTCCGACTGCTTCTCCATGTCCAGTTTCGGACCGCTCCAGAAATTGGCACGGACCTTCGTAGCCTCGGGAGCTTTGATCCGCAGTTCCACCCTGCCGGCGTTATCTACCCGCGGATATTGCGCGCCCCAGACATTTGTCGTGGCTGGCTGGAAATCACCCGGCTGTTGTGCTTGGCAAAAACTTGAGACCAGAACCATTACAAAGATGAGCTGCTTCATTCTTACTCTCCCTGGTTATTCATTCGTTCGTGCAGCGGCGCGCGCAGCCCTGCCGAGGAGGTTCGTCTAGTGAGACCTAGGCCTTCCGTCTGCGGTATCTGCGACAATCAATCCAAATTACATCGCGTTGTGATCCGAACATCATTGATGACAGATCGTATAACAAGTACAAAAGTCTGTCCTCAACAACAGCTATCGGAACGTCAAGTTTCTTGTTATTGAGGTATAGTCCTAAGCTCAAAGGTGTTGCGGTTGATCTGAAACATTGCGTGGCAAGATGCGTAACGTTTGCCGCAATTCTACAGGCACGATCATAAAGCAGAAATGAGAATGAAATGCGTTGGCAACCGGTTCTAACACTTACTTATGCAGTATTCGCATTGATTTCGTGTACTTGGGCCCAGCAACGCGATAACTGCGCAAGTCTGCTGAATTTTAAGATGCCTGGCGTCGAGGTCACCAAGGCATCTGCAATCGCCGGAGGAACAACAGAGCCGAATCCGTGGGGACCAGGACACAGCGCACCCATTCCGGCGTATTGCCGCGTCGAAGGCGTGATAGATCGCCGTACCGGAGTTGGCGGTGAAGAGTTTGGGATCCGTTTTGCACTGGCGATGCCTGCTCACTGGAATGGCGATTTTCTTATGCAGGGCGGTGGCGGCAGCAATGGTGTTGTGATGCCGCCGCTCGGACTCAATGCAGCAGGAGATAAGCCCGCGCTCATGCGTGGGTTCGCGGTGGTCAGCACGGACACCGGACACCAGAGCCATCACCCGGGATTTGACTTCAGTTTTACAAAAGACCAGCAGGCATATCTCGACTTTGCCTATCTCGCTAACGCTAAGGTGGCAAACTTGGCGAAGCAACTGATCGCGGACTTCTACGGTAAGCCCGCAGCTTATTCTTATTTTTCCGGATGTTCTACCGGCGGCCGCGAAGGAATGATCCTGTCACAACGCTATCCCACGATATTTAACGGCATCATCTCCGGTGATCCGGCCATGCGTACTGGCCTCTCCAACCTGGCGATTGGAAAATGGATCCCTATCGCATTTAATCAGATTGCGCCGAAAGATGCAGAAGGCAAGCCAATCATTACTCAAGCCGTAACCGACGCCAACCGCAAATTGATCAAGGACGCGCTGCTGAAACAGTGCGACGCGAAAGACGGAGTTGCGGATGGTCTGATCTCAGATCCACTCGGCTGTGACTTTGACCCCGAAACGCTCGTTTGCAAGGACGGCCAAACCGATTCTTGTTTAGAACCGAAGAAGGCCGCTGCGATCAAGAAGGCTTTCGGTGGCCCGAAGACCTCGACGGGAGTTCAAGTCTATTCGGGGTTTCTCTACGATACAGGAATCACGGCATCGAGTCCGATCCGTGGTCTCCTTGTGCCAGGGCCAGGCATCTTCGGGCCCGCAACAACGGCGATGGAAGTCGACGTCGCGAAAGAAGCGCTTGCAGATATCCAGCCGCTGACCGATTCCACGGCGACAAATTTAACAACTTTTTCGGGCAGCGGAGGAAAGCTGATCTTCTACCACGGCGACAGCGATCCGTGGTTCTCAGCACTCGACACATTTGGATATTACAAGGACATGGCCGCAGCGAATGGCGGGCTCGACTCGGTCCTGAAGTGGAGCCAGTTTTATTTCATACCCGGGATGGGCCATTGTGCCGGAGGTTCCTTCGATAGCTTCGACTTTCTAACTGCAATGGTGAACTGGGTGGAAAAGGGCACCGAGCCCACATCCGTGATTGCGACTGGCAAGGCATTTCCAGAGCGAAGCCGGCCCCTCTGTCCGTACCCGAAACATGCTCAGTACAAAGGACAGGGCAACACAGAAGACGCCAGGAACTTCGAGTGCCGTTGATTTTGCGCGGAGACTACGTCCCGCCTGCCCCACCGTCAATCTGCGTGCGAGGCTTACGCAAACTGTCGAGACGATTTGTCGGGGCAGGTTTTCTACGACTTGCGGCGTTGATCCTCGCGTCGATGGGCGTGCTCGCTCAACAGCGGGTTACTATTACTGTCGACGCATCTCAGAACGTGGGCCGCTTCGAACCCGTGTGGGCGTGGGTCGGGCACGACGAGCCGAACTACACCTACAGTGACGAAGGCCGTGATCTTCTTACGAAGCTGTCCGCATCAAGTCCCTATCCGGTACACGATCGGACGCACAATCTCCTGACCTCGGGTGATGGCACGCCATCTTTGAAGTGGGGCTCGACGAATGCCTTCACTCGTGACGCGACAGGAAAGCCGATTTACAACTGGACGATCATCGACAAGATCTTTGACACCTATAAAGCAACGGGTATAACTCCGCTCGTCGAAATCGGCTTTATGCCCGAGGCGCTGTCCAGTCATCCGGAGCCCTATCAGCATCATTGGCCGGCGGACTTTTCAACTGGCTGGTCTTATCCTCCTAAGAACTACAACGAATGGTCGGAACTTGTTTACCAATGGGTCCGGCACATGGTGAATCGCTACGGCGCGCCTGAAGTCGGCAAATGGCAATGGGAGGTCTGGAACGAGCCAGACATCTTTTACTGGCATGGAACCGAGCAGGAATATTTCAAGCTCTACGACTACACCGTCTCCGCAGTCAGGCGCGCGTTGCCGGTGGCCCGTGTAGGCGGCCCAGCTACCACCGGTCCGGCAAACGAGCGGGCCGCCAAGTTTCTTCGCGACTTTCTGGAGCACTGTGCCGGCGGCCAAAACTATGCGACGGGAAAGAGGAGCATTCCGCTCGATTTCATCTCGTTCCATGCTAAGGGCAATGCAGACTTGGTGAATGGGCATGTTCAGTTGAATATCGGAGCAAACCTAAGAGACGTCGACCGTGGATTTGCCATCATCGAACAGTTCCCGACACTGCGTCGATTGCCGGTGATCCTCAGCGAGTCCGATCCGGAGTCTTGCGCGGCCTGCGATGCGACTTCCCATCCGCAAAATGCATATCGCCTCACGTCACAATATGCCAGTTATCAGGCTGAACTGATTCATAACACCCTTGCGCTCGCCGAAAAGCACCACATTAACCTGGAAGGCTCGGTCGCGTGGGCATTCACATTTCCCGGTCAGCCAATTTTTGCTGGGCTTCGGTCCTTAACTACCCACGAGATCGATTTGCCTCTGCTGAATCTCTATCGGATGTTCGGCCAGATGAGCGGCGAGCGTGTCGTCGCGGAGAGTACTGGTTCGGTCGATCTGAATGATGTGCTGCAGTCGAGTGTTCGATCGGAATCAGACGTAAGCGTGATTGCCACTCGCGACAGCCGCCGAATAAACGTCCTGGTCTGGAATTACAGCGACGAAGCAACCGACCCTCCGCCCACGGAAATCCATCTCGTGCTGAAAGGATTGCCAAAAAGTGTGGCAGCCATCCTACTACTCGAAGACCGCGTGGATCACGATCACAGCAATGCCTACACCGCGTGGCAGAGAATGGAGTCGCCCCAGAATCCCTCCGATGCGCAGCGTCAGGAATTAAAAGGAGCGGGCCAACTCCAATTGTTCGAGTCGCCGCGCTGGCTCCAAGCACATCATGACGAGGTCGAGGTCACATTTACCGAGCCCCTGGAGGGCGTATCGCTCCTGACATTTACCTGGTGAGCTTCGCACAAAGTTACCTCCCGGCAAATGTCGTAACCGGCCTCGACACGCAAACGCAAACTCTGTTCCGCCCGGTCCGAAGGCCCATTAGGACGACTCAGACCTTGCATTCCTCTCCTCCCGCGAGATGGGGAAGGCCGAATGTCCAGAGAAGCGCGGAAGAGAAGTTGGCGATCGTGTTTGAATTTTCTACTCGCCCGTGTTCAGCAAGAACACCAACGCATGCCCCGTCTTTTCTATGGCACTGAATCCGGCTTAATGCTTCCCGTGCTGAGCTCTAGCGCCAGTGTCGCAACGGATTCCGACCGTTGCGCTTGAGAAAGCAACGACTGGCTGTTGAGTACTCCGGCCTCAGCTTCCAAAACAAAATTGATCACTGTGCGGCCGACCTCGTACTTGGCCTGCTCGTTCTTCAGAATCTCCTGAGCCTGCACGACAGCCTCCTGCATAGCTTTCACCCGCTTCTGCGCGCTTTGCAATTCGGCATACGAGGTCTGAACTTCGCGGGCCACATTCAAGCTTGCTTTCTGCTCTGCCATTCGCGCCTGTTCGGTCTGGGCGGCAGCGGCTTTGATCTGGCCGCTGCGGCGGCCGCTGTCAAACAGAGGAACTCCTATGTGCAGCCCCACCATCCAGTCGTTCACTCCGCTGGAGGTGGTGAAATTGGGAACTGGCAACCCTGGCAATAGGCGACCAATGAGCGTCGGGAATCCCACAGGATTGTCACCGCCGTACTGGATCGCGGAAGCACGGAAATCAATACGCGGCCAGTAAGTACGGCGTGCGGCGCGCTCAAGTTCTGCCGCCGATTTCGTGTCGAATGTGGCGGCTTTCAGATCCAGTCGCTGAGTTAGGGCGTCTTGCACCAGTTGCTTTGGATCCGCAGTGGCAGGTGCCGTGACCTCTTTTGCAGGAGAGTACGCCAGCGGGGGCAATTGCCCTTCATAGCCTATAACGGCAGCGAGTGAGCTGAGAGTGGCCTGGCGACCGGCTTCAAGGGTGGCGGAATTACTGTCAATCTCAGCGATCTGCGTTTGGATCTTAAACGCATCGACGGGCACAGCCCGGCCGGCTTTGACCAGTTCATTGGTGCGATCGAGCAGCGAGCGCAAACTCTTGCGAGTGAGGTCCGACGCATGGAGCAGATCCTGATAAGTCAGGGCTTGGAGATAGAGTTGCGCAACCTGAAAGATGAGTTCTTGTTTTTTCCGGTCCACCAGAACCTGCGACGCGGTCAATCTTTGACGCGTTGCCGAAAGTTCCAGTGAGGTCTTTTGAAAATCCCAGGCTAGCATGTGCAGATCAGCCGTGGCGGAATAGGTGGTTTGAGCGAATCGCAACAATGAGGGCGGCGTTCCTCCCGGATAACCGTGTTCGAGGCGGCTGCGGCCGAAGTCTCCCGCCACATCGAGTTCCGGCAACAGCGCGGATCTTGCAGTGGTGACGTTGCCCTGGCGCTTACTGGTTTCCGCGATGGCCGTCTTCAAGTCAGGACTGTGATCCAGAGCGTAGGTGACAGCTTGTTGTAACGTGAGTTCAGTTTGTGCGGAAGGTTGCTGCGCAAACAGTGAACCGGCAGTTAGGATGATTAGCAGTATCAGTACAGTTGAGACTTTCATTTTGCTACGGCGGCTCCTGCCGTCTCTGGCACTGATTCGATCTCCCGCAAATGGAAATTCTCGGGCAAACCGTGTTCAGGGCGCTTTTCGTACATCAGGTAATAAGCAACAGGAATGACGAATAGACTGAAGATCGTTGAGGCGAACAGACCGAAGATCAGTGACCACGCCAAACCCGCGAATACCGAGTCCTTTGTAATCGGCCACGCGCCCAGCATGGCGGCGCCGGACGTCAGCAGGATCGGCCGCAAGCGAACTGAGCAGCTCTCGATCAATGCCTGGATTAACGTGCGCCCACGAGCAAGCGCGATGTGCACGAAATCTACGATGATGATTGAGTTTCGGGTGACGATACCGGCCAGAGCGATCATGCCGATCATAGCGGGCGAACTGAAGAAGAGCGGATCGGCAAAACCGCCAACCTGTCGTGTGCCGATATGATTCAGCAGCCAGAAGCCCGGCATGACACCGATCACCATGAGCGGAATCGCCATCATGATGACGATGGGCAGCCGGAACGATCCCGTCTGCTGACTGAGCAAGATATAGATGGCCAGCAGGGCTCCCAGAAACCCGATCCCAAGGTCACGGAAGATGTGCATGGTGAGGCGCATCTCGCCTTCGTCCCACCACTTGACCGTGATGCCGTCGGGCACGGCCCATGGAATTCCGCCACCCTTCTTAAACAGCGTCCTCGAACCCAGCGGTCGCGGCTTTGCATTCAGTTCAGGATGTCCTGCCGCGGCCAACTGCTCCGGCGTGCGCTGGTCGGCACGCAGATCGAGTATGGTTTCGACAGGTGGGCGGCCGGCCATTTCTGCCGTCACGTAAACAACACGATCCAGGTCCCGGTGATAGATAGTCTTGTTTTCGATTTCCTGATGCCAGCTTCCCAATTGCGAGATTGGAACTAGGTTGCCCTTTTGGCCACGTACGTAAATACGAGAAAGGTCTGCGGTGCTGGAACGATCTACACGCTCCGGCCAAAGGACGATCGGAAGTGGATTGCGCTCGGTCGGGATCGGGACGGTGCCGGCATCCGCGCCTGACAATGCGAGGCGCACCGTACGATTAATGTCATCGGTTGCGACGCCGTTCAGTGCTGCCTTTGCCTTGTCCACGGTGAAGATATACTTCTCCTGGTTTTCTTCCACCGTGTCATCAAGGTCCACGATGCCGGGTTCCTGTCGCATGCGGTGCTTTACGATCTGCGCCGCGTGGATCAGATCTTCGTAGCGGTTGCCCGCTTGACCGTAAACGGCGGCCACTACGGTGGACATCACGGGCGGCCCTGCGGGTAACTCGACGATCTTCAGCTTTACTCCATCGCGTTGCGCAATGGCATCGAGATCGTTACGCAGCCGCAGAGCAATTTCGTGACTGCCGGCGGTTCTGTCTGTCTTGTGAATGAGGTTCACACGGATGTCGCCCTTGTTCGCAGCCTGTCGCAGGAAATAGCGTCGTGACATGCCGTTGAAGTCGAATGGTGAGGACGTGCCAACATAAGACTCGAAGTCGGTGACTTCGGGAACCGTCCGGAGATAGTTTTCGAAGTCGCGGGCGGCAGCATCTGTCCGCTCCAGACTGGTGCCGCTGGGCATATCCAGCACAAGAAGGAACTCATCCTTATTATCGAAGGGCAACTGCTTGGGTTTGACTCGTCGCGTACCGACCAGCATCAGGCTGCCGATGAATGCAACGGCGATTACTCCTAAGAAGACGTATGTGTTTCTGCGCTTCGTAAGCAATGGTTCCAGCAGCGGTCGGAAGATGCGGTATGTCCACATCTGTTGGACATCAACTTCCGCAGGCTCTCTGCGAGCAACCGAGCCATCCTTACCTGGTTCGTACCGCCGACGCATCACTAAATATGCCAGCCATGGCGTGATCGTGAACGAGACGAGCATCGACATCAGCATGGTCATCGGTACATTCACCGCCATGGGCCGCAGGTAGTCGTGCATTTCCTCGGTAACGAAGAACAGTGGAGAAAAAGAGATCATGACCGCGATGGTGGCGGCAATCAGTGGGGGACGCACTTCATTGACGGCTTCGAGGACAATCTGCCGCGTGGCCTTGCCCGCCATCTTGAAGTGTCGGTGAATATTCTCGACATCCACGATAGGGTCGTCGACCAGCAGGCCTAGTGCGACGGTCAGTGCAAACAGTGTGACCCGGTTAATGGAGAAACCGAACAGGTAGTTGGCTGCGAGCGTGAATCCAAAAACGCACGGCACGGCGACGGCCACCACCATGGCATCTGCAAAGCCGAGCCCGATCGTCAGCAGCGCAATGACGACGATGATGCCTACGACCAGGCCTTCCACAAGTTCGTTGACCTTGTCGTCGGCGGTGATGCCGTAGTTGCGCGTGACCGCTACCTGCACGTCCTCGGGCAGAACCTCACGTTTGATCTGCTCCATGCGGGCCAGCACCGCCCGCGCCACCGTGACGTTGTTTGTGCCCTTCTGCTTGGCAATGGCGATTGTGACGGCAGGCTGTTCAAAGAGCAGCGGATGCTTCGGATGATTCGCGCCACCAATCCAAGTGCCTGCTGAGCCAGCATGCTTGTTCAGGTCCCATGCCGCTCCTTGGTTGAAGCGAACATAGTCTGTTACTTCGCCGGGACCGTCCGAAACATCTGCCACGTCGCGCAGGTAGACTGGCCGCTCACCGGACGCTCCGACTACGAGCGCCTCTATATCCGACTTGCTGGTAAAGAAGCGCCCGGTTTCCACTCGGATATCGCGATCGTCGCGGGTGATGGAACCCGACTGTAGGTTGCTGTCCGCTCCCGCCAATGCGCGATAGACATCCAGCGGAGCGATGTGGAAGCCCGCCATCCGCTCTGGGCTCAAACGCACGAGAATCTCGCGGGGTCGACCGCCGGTAATGAAACTGATGCCGGTGTCTGGCACCGATTGCAACCGGTTCTGCACTTCCTCGGCGATGCGCCGCAGTTCGTAGTCGTCGCGCTTGGGGCTGGTCAGGGTGAACGTAACAATGGGGACGTCGTCGGTTTCGCGGGGCTTAACGACGTAACCAGTAACGCCCGCCGGGATCTCGTCCGCGTTCTGTGAGAGCCATTTGTTGAGCTTGACCAGGCTACGTTCGCGGTCCTGCCCGACATAAAAACGGACGGTGACGATACTCTGGCCGGGCATCGAGCGCGAATAGACATACTCCACACCATCGATCTGATACAAATAGCGCTCGATGGGAGATGAAACGATCTTTTCGACTTCCTCGGCAGAATGGCCTGGATAAGAAAGGAAGATGTCGGCATTCGGAACCACAATCTGCGGTTCTTCCTCACGCGGGGTTACCAGCAGCGCCGCACCACCGGCGATCAGCGCCAGCAGGATCAACACAATCGAAAGGTGCGATTCCAGGAATGTGCGAACGATACGTATCGTCACGCCTTCGCCGTCGTGTTTCACCGGTCCAATTCCTTGCGGGGAGCCAGTGAAACCTTTTCGCCAAGAACAAGTCCGCTGAGGATTTCGACCTGGTCGCCGATCTGATGCCCTACCTGCACCGAGCGGCGGCGCAACGTGCCGGATTCGTCAACGTCCACCATGGTGAGCTGTCCGACGCGCAAAATGGCCGACTGCGGAACCATCACGCGCTGACGTTCGCCGACGGGAATTAGCATCCGGCCAAACAAACCGGGGAATACGTTCTCCGCCTGAGGAATCGTGACGCGCGCGGTGATCGTTCTGCTGGAGGAATCGGCCGAAGGCACGATCTCTACCAGGCGCCCTGACATTTCCTTGTCGACTGAATCCAGGCGAACCTGGTAGCTCTTTCCGATGTGGATGTCTCCAGCTTGTTCTTCCGGTACAGCTGCTTCCAGCCACAGCCGACCGTTCTCGTAGAGGTTGAGCAAGGGCTTGCCGGGTGCGGCCAGGTCGCCCACGTCGGAGAGCTTGTCGACAATGACACCATCGTAAGGACTACGAATTACCGTGTAACCGAGTGTCACTTCGGCATCGTGCAAGGCTTGTTGAAGCGCGGCGACGTCGGCGGTCGAGGTCTTCAACCGCATGTTGGTTACATCGAATTCGGACTTCGGTATAACAGCCTTTTCGTACAGTCCTTTGTCACGCTCGTAGTCCGCCTGCGCCAGATCTCTGGTGGCTTCCGCGCGCCGCAAGGCTTCAGATGCCTGTTGCACTTTGGCTTGCAGGTCGCGATCGTCCAGCCGGACAAGCAACTGACCCTTGCGTACATGCTGGCCAGCAGAAAGCGGCAGTTCAACAACGTTCGCGGTAACGCGTGCCGAAACTGTCGTCTTCAACTGCGGCTGCACGGTCCCAACCGCCTCCGCCACCTGCGGAGCCATGAGCGAAGAAACCGTGTAGAACGGCACGCCTGCGGCGCTGCTCTCGGCTGCCTCCACTTTCCCGGGAAGAATGATGCCCCGGTGAAAGGTACCACTCAGCCAGACCATCATGAAAATGATGAGCTGAATCGGGAGGCCCCACTTTAAATACTTCCTCAAAACTCTCTTCATAGGCGCCCTCTCTTTCGCTTCGCCTAAAACCATTTGCCTATCGGCGATTCTGAAGGGACTCGAATACCGGCTCGGCATCGCCGATCACCTTGGTCGCAAGGGCGAAGCGCACAATGCGTACCGTTTCCAGCACCTTCTCTGACGAAATCCCCTGCATTTTGGCTTTGTTGGCCATCGCCTGAATGCAGGCTTTGCTGCTGGCCGACAGAGCGGAAGCGAGATAGACCAGCGTCCGCGTCTCTTCATCCAGCGCTGCTTCCGGCGGCATCGCGTAAGCCCTGGAGCGCAAATGCTCGTACAGGATTTCTTCGTCCACTTCGGTTGCCTTCTCAATGGCCGATGGGACTGAGCCCATGTTCTTGCGCATCATGCCAAATACCTGATCAACGGTGGGTTTCTGATCAGAGGTCATACACGGGTTCCTTTCTTGCAATATTTGTCTCAGGGGGACTGGCGATTACCGACCTGCGACTGCGATTACGATTCTGCGTTTCATGATTCCGTCCTCAGGACACTCTTCTAATAAATTTGAAGACATTCCGTTCGTCGCCTTACGGCAATGGCGACGATTCGGATCGAAGCCGCAAGGCGGCGCCCGAGATATCGAATTCATCCAAGGAACAGGACGTGACTGGGCCAAATACCTGCTTCGCCGCCTCAATTGCCACCCTCTCAATCCGTCCGCGATCTGTCTGAATTCCGAGCTCGCGTAGCGTTATGAGAAAGTCGCGATGCCTGCGCCCTCCCCGATACTCCGGTTCACGCGGCGGATGTAGCAACACGCTTTCGGCCAAATCAAAATCAAAATCCACCAGCAGCGTGCCGTGCACCAGCATCGCCCGCCATCGCCGCGCTTGTGCATTGCCTGAAATCTTCTGGTCGCCAACGGCCACATCCGAGGTGCCTTGCTGTCGTCCGCTTACACCAAACGCTGCAAGAATTGCGCAAACCAGATCTAAGCCCTGGCGAAAACCGGCCTTCAGATTTATGCGATCGGGAGCCGGTCTCACCAGCGAATAGTTCAGTACATCGCTGGTCTGAAGCACCGTACCTCCGCCCGTGCAGCGCTTGCGAACATCAACTCCGAGCCGGGCGCAGGCTACGGGATCGACCACCTGTTCGGCACGCTCATTCGACCCCATTACCGCCGCGGGCGGTCCTCCCCACCAAAAGCGCAGCACGTGCCGTCCGCTGGCCGACGCCGACCTGGCCAGAGCCTCGTCGAACGCGAGGTTCTCAGCCACCGTCGGTGCCGACCAGCACAGTACGTCCATCACTTTGCCGGCGCGATGCCGCTCCTGAACGCTTGGTACTGCACCAGAGCGCTTCGGTATTCCGCCTCGTCCTCGGGCGCAATTGAGTGGTAGATTTTCACGACGTCGAGCAGGGCCGCGCCGTCCCCCTCACTGGCCGGGACGCCGCGTTTCGCACACTGCTCGAAGATCAACGGCAAGCCAGTTATGGTAACGGCCTTGCCTTTGATCGTGATCTTGCCACCGGGAAGAGGGCTGGAGCAGGCGCACTGCCCCGCGCTGGCTTGCGCCGCGGCGACACCGCCGGGTGCCGCTTCCGCGAGAACGCTATCCACCTTTGCGGCGATGCGCTCGGCTACTGCCCAGACAGCTTCTTTGTTCACCTGCCAAGCATCGCGGGCAGAACGATGACAGCCGGTGCTTTCCGTTCCCAGAATGTCCGACACAACCAGCGCGGCATTGACCGGGCCGCTGTGTTTTTCCGTCCCCCACCTGGCGCATTGCTTCGAACACCCGTCGATGGTGACGGTCGGATGGGTGCGTGCGAAATTGCGTTCCGCCTCATTGCCCGCCAGAAACAACGGCAGGCACAGCGTTACCGTCGTGTCCGGACGCAGCAGTTCCAGCACGCGACGTGTCGCCAGGCGTGAAATAGTTCCTTCAGGAATGGCTTCGCCACTGCACGAGATGATGCCAACCTTGGTGACTTCCGCGCTCATCGATTCTCCTCCCCGTCATGCAAAACCGCCGCCTCGCAGGCCACGTTGCCGGCGATGTCGCGGGTAATGGCCAACCTTCTTCGGTCAGAAAGCTGGCGTTGCCCGGCTTCGCTCCACGGAAGTTCTTGAAAGCTTCCGCCACCTGAATGGCCTTGGCGACGCGTCCGCCAGCCATCTCAACGTTCTTTTGCGCGCACGCTTTGGCGCAGCCGTCAATCGTGATACAAGCGTGGCTTTGCACTGCGCTGACCGCCTCATCATCGCCCTTGACCAGCAGCGCCAGGCATAGCGTGGCCGTCTTCTTCGGAGCCAGCTCATCGGTGACCAGATAGGCTGCCTCGCGACTGATCAAGCCGTGCACTTTGCCGATCCCGCTGCACGGGATGACCAGCGCGGGATTCTCTGCAAGTTCGTTTCTCATTTCGTCTATTACTCCTCCGCCGCTTTGCGCTTAACGATCTCGGCGTACGCCGACGCATCGATCAGCATTTCTTGATCTTGCGGCCAATTGGTTAACTTCAATTCGACCAGCCAGCCAGCACCGGAAGGATCTTCATTGATAAGTGCGGGATTAGCGATTACTGCTGAATTGGCGCTGGCAACCGTGCCGGTGGCAGGTGAAATAATCTCGAACACAGCTTTGGTTGACTCAAGACTGCCCAGTTCGCCGAACTGCTCAACCGTGCTGTCGCCCTTAGGGAAGTCGAAGAAGCTGATATCGGTCAGCTTCTGCTGCATGTAGTCGGAAATACCCACGCGAGCCACGCCATCCGCTGCGCGCACCCAGACATCGTTCTCGTTGAACAGGTAGTCCACCACCGGGATGCGGAATTCAAACTTATCGTGCATAACCGTCAGAAATTCCGTCGGTGCTTCAAAAATGCTTGTCGACTCGGACGCGGCTGCGGGCGCATTCAGATTGCGCACCAGTTCATCAACAATCGTCTGCGCCATCGTTAGTCCGTCAGGCCCGAGGGTGAGCGTGGACGGCAGTTTATGTCCGGAGGCCTTTACCACATCCGAGATGAGAACTTTGCGGTCCACTCTGGCTTCGAGACCGGCAGCGAGTTTCGAGGCACAGCGCGTCGAGCAGCCATCGACCACGATCAGCGAGTTCTCGCCGAGCGCCTTCTTGTAGCGGGCGGGGGCGCGGTTCAGCAGTACCGGACAGATGATTTCTCCCGAAATTGCTTCGGCTGCTCGGATCGCCAACTCGCGCGCCACCGATCCCTCGGGTTTGTCCAAGCCATTGCAGGAGAGAATTGCGCGCTTCATTTGGCCGCCTCCTCATCGCGAATCTGCTTGATGAGTGCGATGATCTCCGGCTTGTTAGGAAACGAGAGCGCATCTGGGCCGCAGGTCTTCGAGCAGGCGCGGCAAAACACGACGCAATTGTCGGGATTGGCGACTACCAGCTTCCGATCGCCCTCCCGCCGCTCGAAAACTTTGTGCGGGCAGAACGTGTCACACTCCATGCAGAAGTTACATTTGTCGTAATCGATGGTCGGGAACCAAGGTATCTTGTCTCGGGGCACTCCCATGAAGGTTGTTTCAGACATCTTCTTTTACCCCCATCTCACGAAGCGCCGTGGCAACTTTCTCGATGGCCGCGTCGGTCGACATGTCGCGAATGTCCAGCGGGGTCATGTCGCGCTTCACATCCATCCCTTTTTCGGCGAAGGCGTCGCGGAACATCTTGTATTGCATATTCGGCGCACAGGCCGCGACGACCAGCGGCCGTTTCGCTTCGAGAAAGTCGGCCAGGAAGCGGTCACCGTCCTGCTCGCACAATTGGGGATGAATCACGCCGAACTCGACCGGCAGTTCCACGCGCGCACGGTTGATGAAATCCCAGATATCCATCTGGGAGAACCCCGGGCACTTGCCGGTACAGACACACATCACAAGGCCAGGCCGTTGCTCTGACATCTAGTTACCTCCAGCTTCCACGAGCATTTGCTTGATCTCTTCCGGAGACGGAATGCGCCCCGCCGTCTTGACTTTTCCGTCGATCACCAGGCCGGGAGTCATCAGGATCTGAAATTTCATGATGTCCTTGATCTCGGTCACCTTTTCGACTTCCGTCTGAAGTCCCAGTTCCTGAACGGCTTTCTCGGCGTTGGCAGTGAGAGTTTTGCAGCGGGCACAGCCCGTACCTAATATTTGAATTTTCGGCATCGCTTTTCCTTTCGTTGAATTCGCGCCGCCCGCAGCAGGCTTCGCAGCACGAACAAATGCGCTCATGATTTTTCCGTCCACCTGGTCGGCAACAGAGACGGCTTCCGCTCCGGCGGCGGAAAGAAACTCCCGAACGTCGGCCGCGTGAAAGACCCTCGTTGGCTCAATCGCGACGTCAAGGAAGCCTACGGCCGCCAGTTCGGATTTGTATTCGGATTCCTGCATCGCACCGGCGACGCATCCCGCCCATAACTCCGGATTGCTCCGCAGCGTGGCTGGAATCTCGCCGCACAGCACGACGTCGGAAACCGCGAATCGGCCAGCGGGTCTCAGAACACGAAACGCCTCTCGCAGCACACGCTTCTTGTCGGTCGAGAGATTGAGCACGCAGTTGGAGATCACCACGTCAACGCAGTTGTCCGGTAAGGGAATATTCTCGATTTCACCCTTGAGGAATTCGACGTTCTCTACACCGGCCTCCTGCTGATTCCTTCGGGCCAGCGCCAGCATCTCGTCCGTCATATCGAGTCCGTACACCTTGCCGGACGGCGCCACTCGCCGCGCCGAGAGAAAAACGTCAATGCCTCCGCCCGAGCCGAGGTCAAGCACCGTCTCGCCGGAGCGCAACTGCGCCAGTGCCGATGGATTTCCACATCCAAGTGAGGCGGCTATCGCTGCGGCCGGGATTCCGGCGGTGTCACCTTCCTGATAGATCTCGTGCGACATGCGGTTGGTCTGCGCAATTCCCGTTGGCAGTTTCGACCCGCAGCAGCAAGGGTTGTCACCCTCGACAGCGCGAAGCGCCGCCTCGCCGTATTTCTTCTTAACTGTGTTCTTCAGGTCCATTCCAAGTTCTCCACTCACCGAGCCGATACCGGTCTCTGCCGTTACAAAACGCCCATTTACCTCGATCTCTCCTTAAGAACCTGCGTAGCGCAGGTGAAGAAATTGCAGACACATGGCGTCAATAACCGGTAGTAGACAAGATTTCCCTCGCGCCGGTCCTCGACGATTCCATGCGCACGCAATAGCGCCAAGTGTTTGGAGACAGTTGACACATCGCTGCCAACCATTTCGGTAAGCTCGCCAACCGAACATTCACCCCGATTGAGCCGGTCCACGATCATCAGCCGTGACTCGTTGGCGAGCGCCCGAAGAACTTTGGCCTGTTGACGAAAAACGTCTCGAGTTTTTCTGCAAATGTTCATGGTTAGATTTTATTTGGCTATTTGGCCAACCTGCCAATATCTTAGGACACAACCAGACGGTCGATCAGTGATCTCCGTCACATGATGAAGTTGAACAAGTAGCCGACCAGGAGAATCCCTACGGCAACGACTCCTACAAACGCGGCAATCAGCTGGGGCCGGAGTACTTTCCGAAGAATGATTGTCTCCGGCAGCGACAACCCAATCACCGACATCATGAAGGCCAACACAGTGCCAAGTGCCGCTCCTTTTCCGAGCAGTGCCTGCACGATGGGAATGATTCCCGCCGCATTCGAGTACATGGGAACGCCGATCATCACAGCCAGTGGCACCGACCACCAGGCGCCTTTGCCCATGATGTGAGCCATGAAGTTCTCGGGAACATATCCATGAATGCCAGCGCCAACCGCGATACCCAACACCACGTATAGCCAAACCTTGCCGACGATGTCGCGCACCGCTTCTCGGCCAAGCTTGGCCCGTTCCGACCAGCTTAGCCGGGCGTCCGGAGTCGAGTTCGGCCCTGAGTCCATCTGGTAGACCCAGGGCTCGACAAAGCCTTCAAGCTTCAAGCGTCCGATGATCCATCCGGCCACGATGGCAATGAACAATCCCGTCCCAGCGTAGATTGCAGCGACCCGCCAGCCGAAGAGGCCGAACAAGAGCACGAGTGCGACTTCGTTGATCATCGGTGCGGCAATCAAAAAAGAGAATGTAACGCCAAGCGGAACTCCCGTTGTCACAAAACCAATGAACAATGGCACAGCAGAACATGAGCAGAACGGCGTCACGACGCCCAACAGTGAAGCCAGCACGTTTCCAGCGGATTCGCTCTTTCCGGCGAGAATGGCGCGGGTCTTTTCCGGGGTGAAGAACGATCTGAGGATACCCACGCCGAAGACGATCAGCGTAAGCAACATGATTACTTTAGGGACTTCAAAAATGAAGAACTCAACGGCTGAGCCCAGGTGAGTGGCAGAGTCAAGCCGCAGAACTGAATATGTGACCCACTTCGCGACGGGAAGCAAATGGCTGTAGATCAACCACCACAGAATGGTACCGGCCGCTATCGGAGTCACAATCCGCCAAAGTGACGTCTTTACCTTGCGGGCCTCTCCCACGGTTTCAATCTGAACTAAGCTCCCGTTTGCTGCCATGGTCTGTCTTCTCTCGGTCCACTAGAACAAATGCAATATCAAGCCTTGTTGTTACGAACAAACTCACTCAGCCAACTGGAAATTTGGTCACGCACACGACGGAAGGCGTCCAATTGTTGTTCCTTCGACGCTGCCGCAGGATCTTCAAAGCTGTGATGGATGCGTTCTCCACCGCCCGGAAAGAACGGGCAAGACTCCTTCGCGTTGTCGCAAACGGTGATCACGTAATCAAACTGCTGTCCGGCGAACTCATCCACCGACTTCGAACGATGCCTGGAAATGTCGATTCCAACTTCAGACATCGCTTTTATCGCATTCGGGTTTAGGCCCACAGGTTTTGTGCCTGCGCTGAAAGCTTCAAAACGGTCTCCGGCCAGATGACGCAACAGCCCTTCCGCCATCTGGCTTCTTGCGGAATTACCGGTACAGAGAATTAGGACGCGCTGCCTGCTCATCGAACACTCTTTCCATAGGGGTCACAGATCGGAACCGGTCGGACGCCTGATACATCACCGGCGAAGTACTTCTTCTGAAAATAGAAGGCGACGTTTACCAAGCCGATCATCACCGGCACTTCTACAAGCGGCCCGATCACAGCCGCGAACGCCGCACCCGAGTTGATTCCGAACACCGCGACCGCAACCGCAATTGCCAGTTCAAAATTGTTCGAAGCTGCCGTGAACGACAACGTCGTGGTCTTTGAATAATCGGCGCCGAGCTTCCTCCCCATGTAGAAGGAGACCAGGAACATGACCACAAAGTAGATCAGCAGCGGAATCGCGATGCGCACGACGTCCAGCGGAAGTCGCACGATGTACTCGCCTTTCAGCGAGAACATGATCACGATCGTGAAGAGCAACGCGATAAGCGTCAGAGGACTTACGCGAGGCACGAAGTTGTGGTCGTACCAGATTCGTCCCTTAGCGCGGACAAGAACCGTTCGCGTGAGGTAGCCCGCGAGAAACGGAATCCCCAAATAGATGAATACGCTCTTGGCGATCTCCCCAATCGATACGTTCACGACTGCGCCGTGCAGGCCAAGCAGGGGTGGAAGTACAGTGATGAACACCCACGCATAAACCGAATAGAAGAAAACCTGGAACAGCGAATTGAAGGCGACCAGGCCAGCGGCATATTCGGCGTCTCCCTTAGCCAGTTCATTCCACACGATCACCATCGCTATGCAGCGCGCGAGGCCGATCATGATCAGTCCCGCCATATATTCCGGATAGCCACGTAGAAACACAATGGCGAGCACGAACATCAGAATGGGCCCGATTACCCAGTTCTGCACCAGCGACAAGCCGAGAATGCGCTTATTGCGGAAGACCTCGTGCAGTTCCTCGTAGCGGACCTTCGTGAACGGCGGGTACATCATTACAATCAGGCCCACCGCAATTGGAAGGGAGGTCGTGCCTACGTTGAAGCGATTCAAAAACGGCACGATTCCTGGCGCCAACCACCCGGCAAAAACGCCTGCTGCCATGGCGGTGAAGATCCAGGCCGTCAGATACCGGTCGAGGAAACTCAGGCGAGATGATACTTGGCTAGACATAATGCTTATACCCTTGCAGAAACGTGGATTTTGGATCGCACCAGAGCCGAATATGGCCGCCACTCACTAAGCGTACAAGAGCCGTTTTCGATGGCTTTCTTCAGCCGTTGCACATCTTCCGCCAGCGTCTCGGAACTTCTGAACACGTCGCGCAGGAACGCGAACAGGAGTTTGTTGATCCCCTGGTTGGCATCGGCCAGTTTGTAGTACATCCTCGCTCCTTCACGCCGGTCGAGGACGAGTCCTGAATTCTTCAGATAGGTCAGGTGCCGGGACACGTTCGGCTGCGAGGATTCAAGAACGTACTGGATGTCGCAGACACATAACTCTCCATGAATCAGAAGGTTAAGGATACGGAGGCGAGTTTGGTCAGCCAGCCCCTTGAACAATTGTTCCAAATCTCTCATTCGCAACTCCTATGCGAATAGTCTACCAGTATTCACGTATATTCACATACACGTATAGTTGTATGATAGGATTCGCGCTGTGACGCAGGACACACCCGATCGTGACCTGCGGTGAGGATCGCATGAAGCCTAAGGTGCTGTTTCTCTGCACAGGCAACTCAGCCCGCAGCCAGATGGCCGAAGGGTATCTACGCCACGTTGCTGGTAACCAGTTCGAGCCCCTGAGCGCCGGGATCGAGCCAAAGGGGCTCAACCCGTTAGCGACCGAGGCAATGGCAGAGATTGGAATCGACATCTCGAAGCAGACTTCTAAAGACGTCGTGAGCTTACTCGGCCAGCATGTCCCCTTCGTCGTCACCGTGTGCGACAACGCCAAAGAACGATGTCCGATCTTCCCTGGAACTTGGGAGTTTCTGCACTGGAGCTTTGAAGATCCGGCGGCTGCGGCGGGCACGCATGATGAGCGCCTCGCCGTTTTTCGACGCGTTCGAGACGAAATCATCGAGCGGATCGACGACAGATTTGTTCGCGGTGATATCTCGCGAAAGCACGCCTGATGACGCGAACGACCGCTTTAGTGTTCGCCGTCCTGGTGATGGTGCTATGCGGCTGCCCGGATCAGAGCGAGTCATCATTTGACCGGGAACGCTCCGGCTTCTCCTTGAGTTGCGCCAGGAATAGAACACCGGGTGCCGTGTGCCTCACCTCTCATCCTTTTATCATTCCGTTAGCTGACAGACTGGGTTGAGCTGAAGAACCGATGCGATCTATTTCGGAAGCACGCGGCCAGAAAAAAATTCGAAGACAGAATAAATAGCTGAGTTGATTGGAAGTTGTTGGTCGGCTTCGCCGGCATCCGGGGATC
>Ga0070738_10001067_pt1 | contig 63602 bp, 42 predicted proteins | sample Coa_R2_2_FD_66446 | JGI IMG/M metagenome (GOLD analysis project Ga0070738, IMG submission 66446) | Surface soil microbial communities from Centralia Pennsylvania, which are recovering from an underground coalmine fire - Coalmine... | ecosystem: Environmental > Terrestrial > Soil > Unclassified ... | reverse complement strand
GCTCGAATGCCATTTTACTGGCCGTATGTGGCGGGACTCAGCGCGTCGATCCTCGTCTTGGTCTGCGATCTTATTTGGGGTGTGCGCAGGCCTCGGTATGGTCTCGGAGGCAATCACGAAGGTCGCCTCCTGCTGGGAGTAAATGTTACACTCTGCACACTCTTCCTGTTCGTACCACCCCTGCCGGAGGACCCGCACTTAGGCTTAACGCATGTGCTTGCCATTCTTATTTTTGTTGCACTGGGCCTTGTGATCTTCATTGGCTGGCGCCTGGACCCGAATGCGCTTTCCGTTCATTCGTTTTATCGTGCGCGGCTGGTACGCGCCTATCTTGGTGCTTCGAATTGGATGCGCGGCCGAGCGTCCATTAGCGAGGTACATCCAAATGATGATGTTGCTCTTACATCACTGCAGAATTGCGAACGTGGCGCACCGTACCATCTCGTAAATACTACTCTGAATTTACTGGGTACGAGGTCGCTCGAGGCAGCGCAGCGCGGCGCATCCAATTTTATTTTGAGCAAGCGATACTGCGGCTCCGTCACAACCGGGTATCAGCCAACCGATAAATACATGTCGGGTGAAATGACGTTAGGTACAGCGATCGCGATCTCGGGTGCTGCTGCAAGTCCGAATATGGGTAGCTTGCAGATGTCGGGAGCTACGACCATGCTCATGAGTTTGCTCAATATCCGTCTTGGATATTGGGCTCCGAATCCGGCCCGCAATCGCTGGCGAGAAACACAACCAAAGTTGTGGCCCTATTATTTGATCAAAGAGTCGCTTTCCCATACCACCGGCTTAGGTGCCTATTGTTATCTTACCGACGGCGGACATTTTGACAATACCGGTATTTATCCACTGATCGAACGCGGTTGCCGATATATTATGGTATGTGATAATGGCGCTGATCCGCTAATTCACTTCAAAGACATCGGCAATGCATTTCGTCGTGCCCGTATCGATTTCGGTGCCGAGTTCGAACTTGAAGGACTCCAGCAAATGACCGGTTTTGGTACACACTCGAAGGCGAATCGTTCACGCGAACATTGGCTCCGAGGTACGGTGACCTATAACCAGGAGCATTTAAGAATGTTGTGGGGAGAAGAATGGGACCGTCTTTCAGAAGAGGAGAAGCTTCATTATCGTACGGGTACGATCCTAATTCTGAAGCCTGTCATCAATGGAGATGAACCGGCGGACGTCTTGCAATATAGCCTGGAGTTTGCAGACTTTCCGCAGCAATCGACTGCAAACCAATGGTTTACAGAAGACCAATTCGAAAGTTATCGCCGCTTAGGATATTGGAGTGCACAAGCAGCATTCGAGAATCCGGATTATACAAAAAATTCTCGTGAGGAAAAACTCCAGGCGATCGCAACGCCTGTACGTAAGCCTGCCTCTGCGCCTATACCGACCACCGGTCAGTTAGCGTACGGCTCTGCGGCGGTACCGATCATCGAAGGAAGAGAGATCGAATCGGGTGCCTGAAATGAACCGAGGAATTCCCAGAGGCTCATCGTACGTGCAGCAGGATCGCATACAAGATGCCGTGACCAGAAGGGGATTCCGGGTTGTGCATGGTGTTCATAGTGCGACCACGAACCGTGCGGTGTAATAAGAAGCTTCTGCCACCTGTTGAGCCAAATGCGATGAGTGGAAGAAGTACCTCCATGCTCGGTCCATGTTCGCAACCGAAAAAAGGCCCAGAAAGAAGTTAGCAGTGCGATAACCCAGACGGCCAGCGCGATCAGTAATCCTGTGCTATAAAGGATCGATCCTACGACCACCAGCCATACACAGGGGCCTATCCACGGTTTCCAGGCGCTGCGTTCCGTTCGACCGGGAGCGTTCTCAAATTCTGGCCCCACCATGCTGAGTACTCGGCGAGCTTTTACAACTTCGAGAGCAGAAAGACCACAAAAATCTCCGACGAGATACAATAGAATTTGTTTGCGCGAGATCGGTATCTGCCATTGTCTTGCGCTCATGTGGTTTTTGAATACGATCTCCGGATCGTACTCGCTATTGAAATAGCGGTGGTGATTGTAATGGAATCGCCGAAAATCAGCAAGGGAAGTGAGGACTGGCCAAAAGCAGAGCAGGGCAGAAGCTATATCGTTAACACGTTTATTCCGTGCTGCAGTATAATGTGCTCCATCGTGACCTAAGACCCCGAGCGCATGTTGTCGGCTCCCGAGTACTATTACGACGAGAATCCACACGAACCAATGATGCGCAGTAAAGCCGATCCAAAAGAGCGCAACGATCGCGGCCCATTCGAGCAATGCAGGAACAAGCCAGCGGTGAAACACGCGACGAGTTAACTCTTTCATTTGTAACAGGCGAGAACACTGACCGATCGAACGATCGGTCGTCAAAATTCAGCGTTTATTTTCCTTTTACAAGGCCCCACTTCTCCTGAAGTTCGAGCGGAATTCCGGGATAGCGGACGCCGGTCCGTTTTTCGAGTTCAGCATATACGGCGTCGTTCTCTTCCCGCATGTATTTAAAGAACAGGTTAGCTACTGCATTCGAAAGATGCGGTGCTGTTTTAACGAAGGCGCCGCGAAGCCGGAGAATAAAGAGAATAACCGGAAAGACGATCCGATCGACTACCGTTGATTTCGTCCCCAACAGTGCCAGATCTTCTTTCGACATCAACATCGTCATCATAAGCTGTGGAAGCCGTTCCACGCGCAGGTATTTACCCCACGGCACTCGACGAAGCAACAGGTCTCCAAGATAATCGATGATCGAATGCGTAAGTTCTCGGCCGCATCGAATGCCTTCCTCGTCATAGGCACGATTGAGCATCATTACTCTGGTGTACAATGCACGACCTTCCGCGATCATTTCCTTGCCACTTGCGTCGTGTACCGCCTTTCCATCATGGTATACGGCCGCACCCGTCCGCGGAAAATCCAAGCGTAATAATATCTCCTCATCAACACCCAGCACGTGCCCAAAGACATTCCATAAGTGCATGTAGCTTTTGCGGTCTTTATCGCTAAGGATAACACCCAGCCGCTCGAGACCGTAGAGATCGAGATAAGAGAATGACATGAGCACGCCGCTCAGGTATTGTTGATTGATCGGCATGCCCCATTCTTCGCGCCAGATGGTATCGGCTGGTTTGCCATTATACATACGCACTTTGCTTGGCTCGCTGGCTGGTTTATTCACTTCTTTGGCACGATCGCGCAGGCCGTCTTGCCAAAATTCGTGAATGATCGTGCGGGACGCCGCATGCAACAGGCGCACTCTAAGTATTGCCTCGACGCCTGGCGGAAGCGGATTCGTCAGCCTCGAATCAGGAGATGGTCTTGTGAAGCTATCTTTGATCATCACCTGCATGATCAGAGAGCCTGTCTCCACAATGCGCCGGCGGACTTTAACGTGGATCTGCTCGGTCAGCATGAGCACTTGCGTGCCGCCGCGCCCGCAGGTGTACAGCACCGGGAGGGAAAGGAATGCCAGCAGCGGGTACGCCAGCAACGGGTTTGCTGCAAACAGCTTTTGAGCATGGTCGATGAGTTCAAAATCGGCCCACTGTGGTAATTTCTGACCTTCGCGAAGAAATTCGCGCAAGGCTTCGCGAACTTCCGGTGCAAAGGTGTACGTCGATCCTTCGCTTGCAAAGGGTTGTTCGACCTCCGGATCAGGGATCGCCATCTGATTGATAAGCAAGTGAAGAAATTGGAAAGCGCGTCGGGGGCGGTCCGTGACATCGCCAGAGCGTTCGGCATCCCGTCGACCTTCCTCATAGAGCAGTTGCACGATACGATCTGCCAGAGGATCAGCCTTTTGAAGAAACGGCTCAATATATTCCGTCGGCCATGATTCTTCGAGGTGCGGGGCCGTCTCGCCGGTCGACGCGGTCAATATAGGATAATCCAGGATCGAAGGTTGCTTTGTCTTCGTGCTCATAATTTTAGTTTACAGGGTGGGACAACTCTCCGCGCGATCTAAACGATTGCAGTTTTTTTATTAGCTTCTAAAACTTTTCGTGCTCGCTCGAGGATCGGGAGATCGAAATTATCGGTATAACTATCGACTACCGTCCGAATGTCGTCCAGTACGCTGGCTGCTCGTGCGGATTCCTTTACTAAGCTATATAATTGCAAGAGAGCGGGCAACTCGAAACTACGCGCATTGAAATCGCGCGCGATCTGGATCGCTTCGCGATATAATTCTTCTGCACGGATCTCGGGTGAAAATCCCGCTGCCGTTTTTGCGACGTTCTCTTTCGCCTCACCAAGAATAAGGTCTGCTTCCAGACGCTTCAGGACCGGCATCATAAAAGGTTCACCGATGGCTTTAGCCTCATCAAAGCCGATCTCCAGCGATTTACGTGCGCCGTCGTAATCTTTATTCTGCACTTGTATTTCGATCTTCCAGGTGTACGGGAATGTACGCCAGAAGATAGAACCGATCGCCGTCCAGATGGCGATACCCTGATCGAAGAGTTCGATACTGCCAGCAAGATCGCCGCGGCGTCCTTTCACCCAACCGAGGATGTAAAGGTTAATACCATGAAGGAATGGATATCCTTGCTCCGTCGTGATCTTAATGCAGTCCTTCGCGATCTTTTCCGCCCCTTCCACATCTTCCATCAGAACTGCGAGCGCGCCAAGGCAGACGCCACCATAAGCAGTGCTGTAGGTATGCCCGAGAGCTTGTTGATGTGCAAGGTTACGAGCGGCTAACTCGGAAGCATACGCCGGATGGCCGAGAATAAATTCTACCCAGGCGCCCCACGAAAGTATGCAAACGAGCGGGTCCTGAACGTAGCCGGTTACCGTGCATCCATGTTTTTCCTTAACGTATAACTTTAGCACGGTCTGCAGGTACTCTGCCGCTTTACGAAAATCTCCTTTCGTAACTACATTCTCGATAAGAAGTGTGAACGCGGCTTCTACAAACTGACCATCATCGTTGCGTTCTTTAGCAACTCGCCATAGTTCTTCAGCCAGTGCGATCGATTCTTTATGGTCGGCCCGGACGAGGTAGTATGCCCATAGACTCCAGAGAATAAGTGGGAGCATAGGTGCATCCGGTACGCCGGCGCACAGCTCGCGAGCGCGAGAAAGTGGGCCTGCAACCTCTGGTGCGGAGTACCCGCGCGTCATTAAGAGCGCAATACCGAGTGAAAGCTGTAATGGTAATTCGTATGCTCGAGCGGGAGAATCCGGAGGTAATTGCGCAAGCAATTGAAGGCCTCGCTCATAATCCGCGATCGCTTCCTGCGAAGCCGATCGGCCACCCGCCTGCTGTCCGGCTCTCAACCATTCAGCGATGGCTTCCGGAAGCATGCCTGCTTCGGTATAATGGATCGCTAACGTTTCCGGCTGGCTTCCTGCAACCTCCGGAAAATCGCGGAGCAACACCGCGTTGATCTCTTTATGAATTTCCTGCCGCCGGCTTTTTAGTTGGGACTCATAGGCTGCGTCCTGAACGAGTGCATGCTTAAAGATATACGTTGCATTTGGTGGCAAGCCCCGTTGATAGATCAACCCCGCCGAAACGAGTTGACTAAGTTCACGCTGGACGACTTGATCGTCCAGCGTAACGACAGCAGAAAGAAGGGGATAGCTAAACTCCCGTCCGATCGTAGCAGCGACCTGCGCTACTAACTTACTTGTTGAGAGACGATCGAGGCGTGCCATTAGCGAATCTTTCAGCGTTGCCGGGATTTCGACCTCGTCGATCTTTCCTTCGATCTCATAATGATCGTCACCGACGAGAACAAGGTTGCCGCCTTCCAATACGGTTTTCGTTAACTCTTCGATAAAGAGGGGTACACCATCCGTTTTCCGAAGAATTTGTTCTGCGATCGCTTCTGGTATCTTCTTATGTTCGACCAAGTGATCCACCATCTCGCGTGTCTGTGCTTGCGCGAGACGACTGAGGTTCATAAGCTGGACGTTCGGAAGTCCGAGCCACGGTGGCTTGAATTCCGGTCGAAACGTAAAGTAGACCATGAGTCGAGCGCTCGGAGCCTGCTGAGCGATAAGCCCTGCAAGTTCGAGTGATGAAGGATCTGCCCAGTGCAGATCTTCAAAGATAAATAGGGTTGGCTGTTGAGTCGCCCGGTGCATCAGAAGATTGAGCAAAAGCGCCAGCGTCTTTTGGCGCGTGCTCATCGCAAGCGGATCGAGCGGTTGGTACCGTGGATTTGACGGTAAGGAAAGGATCGGCGCGAGGAGCGGTACATTCTCGGTTAGATCCAATCCGTTCTGCACCAAAAATCCTTCGAGCTTTGCATATCGTGCATTGGCATCGTCTTCGGGATCGAAAGCGAGCACCGTTTTTTGCAAAAGCTGAGCGACCGGATAGAATGCAGTATTCTGATGATACGGAGAACACTCCGTCTCCGTTAGCCAGGCGTCGTGCTCCTTTGTAATATGCAGCTTGATAGCATCAGTGATACGCGATTTTCCGATACCAGCTTCACCGGAAACGAGTACGGTCTGTCCTTCGCCTTCCACCACGCCATTCCAAAGATCGCGCAGGCGAGCCATTTCGGCATCGCGGCCAATCAGTGGCGTTAGTCCGCTTTGGGCGCGCGCCTGCAACCGGGTGCGCGCACCGCTTTCATGCAGGATTCGATAGATGCCGATGGGTTGGGATAATCCTTTGATCGTTTGTAACCCCAGGTCCTGCTCTTCAAAAAAACCAGAGATAAGGCGATACGTATTGGCGCTGACAATGAGTGTATTCGGCTCGGCCAACGTCATGAGGCGGGCGGCAACATTCGGTGTTTCGCCGATGATATCCATTTTTCGTTCGGCATCTGCACCGATCTCGTCGATGACGACAAGACCTGTGTGCACACCGATACGAATATCGATCGGGACCATATTGCCTCGCGACGATCGAAAATTTGCAAAGCGGATCGCTTCCAGCATTCCCAGTCCTGCGCGAATGGCCCGCTGTGCGTCGTCTTCATGTGCGACCGGATACCCAAAATGAACGAGCAGGCCATCGCCAAGATATTTCGCAATGTATCCATCAAAACGCTTGATCACTTTCGAACACGCTTCCTGATAGAGCCGCATAAAATCCCTCAACTCCTCCGGGTCGAGCTCTTCGGCAAGTCCTGTCGAGTTTACGACGTCGCAAAACATTACGGTGAGCTGTCGCCGCTCGCCGGGCGCATGGGAAGAAGCGGAAGATTTCGGAGTGCCTTTTACGCTCGCAAGGGGCTTCCCGCATTCCGAACAGAATTTTGAGCGAGCACTATTTTCCGAGCCGCATTCGGAACAACGAAGTGAGAGTGAATTGCCACATTCCGGACAGAATTTTGCCGCTTCAGAAACAGACGCGCTACAATGAGGACACGTCACCATAATGAGTAAAGGGAAATATTAAGGAAAAAAGCGAAGAGGCTACAGCAACAAGCATAATCAATACCTTGACCTTTGAAAAAGTTCGGTTATGCTATTATAGCTCGCGAATCGAAGGAAGAACGCTTCTTAAAGCAATTTTATCGCAGTGTTACCGACCCGTTACGTACGCAATGCGAGCAGTTTTTGCAGGTTTACTCGTTCCAGAACGCCCCACTTACTTCTGGCGAATTCCGTATAAAATCGGTGCGGCTCGACAAAAGCGATATTGAAATTTATCCACTCGCCATCGGTATACTCTTTCCCTAATATTTCCCGATGTTCGTTACGAAGCCGACCGCTCCAATGTGGGAATTGATCGGTGCCAAGATATAAAAGGTCGGCGTCGCATAAGGCTTCTGCTATCAGATGAGGTGGCCGTTGGGGTATTTCTGTTGCCATGATCGCACCTTCAATGAGGTGAAGATCGTTTTCATCCAGGTCATTTCGTAAAAACGCTCGCGCGAGGTTGCAGCTTTCCTGTTCGTGTCCTGAATACGTCACGCAAAATCCAATATCATGCAGCCAGGCACTTATAAGAAGGAGCGTTCGATCCCAGTCCTCCATTGTGATACCCACTGCGATACGTGAAGCATTGTGCACCACTTGTTGCGTATGTTCCAAACAATGGTACGAATAGCCAACGGGGAGAGAATTGATCGTTTCGGTTGCAAAGGCTTCCACCTTGCGGAGCAATTCTTCTGCTCGAGCGGTATCTATAGGTAATGATTTCGCCTTTTCCTGGTACGACGGACCCTGGGCCGAGTCGTTCAAACGCTCGGTTCGCCCAAGCGCTGAACTCGCTGTTACGCCTGATGGGCCTGAGGCGAGGCGAGCGTCAGATGGTGGCATTACTCTGGACTCATTCGTTTTTTTTGGGTCTCTCATGTGCCTATTTTGTTTCTGCTTCTCTTCCTCTTTTTCTCTCTGCGTATACTATCGATGATCTGCCATTAGCATTTATCGCTGCTGCGCTGGTACAATTGGTTATTGGTTATGTGATGGACCGGCTAGAACATTCGATCGGTCTATATCGACTATTAGCTGGAGCACTCACACTTGTTATTCTCGCGTCGGGATTATTTCGTATTATTTTATTTAACCATCTGCTATGGCCCATCTTCGGCCTATTTGTTTGGACACAGGCAGTACTCTTTATTGCGGATAACGCCTTTTGGGGACTTTCTTCCCAGTTCTTCGATGTCCGACAAGGCAAGCGATTATTTAGCCTGATCGATTCAGGCGCTTTCTTTGCAAAGATACTTGGATACTTCTCCGTTCCACTATTATTACCGATACTTTCGGTACCCGATCTTATTTGGCTCTCGATCGTTGCAATGGCGATCGCTATCTATATGCTATATAGGATTCGCAGGGCTTTCCCGAATCCCCATTTACAAAGCGAACATCAGCCATTCCATCGCAAAAGAACGAAGGGCCCTTCCACCCATTTATCACACGCTCATCATCACGAATTTCCGAAGATCTCCATACAAGAGATCGTTCGTCATAAGTATATTATTAGTGTAGCAGCGACTGCATTTCTCGCGCTGATCGCTATTACCTCCATTAACTATGGATTTCTACGCGAGATCGATCAGAAGTTTGCGCAGACCACGCAAGTCGCATATTTTATCGGTATTTTCTTTGGCGTCGCCAAATTAATAAGCTTGATAGTGAAGGTGGGCGTTGCTGGGAAATTGTTCGATCGATTTGGCCTGGCTCGAATTAGTATTCTCTTGCCTATCGCACTCTTTGCTATTACCGTGATAGGCCTCATACTAAATACGGTATCGCAGACAGCCGCCGTAATGATCTGGGCCTTTAGTGCTAATATGCTCCTGGTTGAAATGTGGTCGGAGACGATACACATGCCGGTGATGACGATAGCACTTCAGCCACTTCCATACCGTGAACGAACGATCGGTCATCGAGTCATCGATAATATTGTTGAACCGGTTGCATTGGGAATGGCGGGCGCTTTATTGTATCTGCTTGCCGTCTTTATTGGATTTTCCCTGTATGAGATAAGCCTTATCATGCTGGGAATATTGGTATTGTGGTCCGTTGCGATTTTAGCGTTTGGGCGTGAATACCTTCAGGCGCTTTCCAGCGCACTCAAGCACCGCCGCTTGCAATCCTCCGATCTCATATGGGACCATGCAACGCGATCGCTCATTCAGTCTAAGCTCGAGAGTGGTCATAGAATGGAAATGGAACACGCATTGCGCGTTATTCCTAAAACCGAAAATGCATTATTCGCTCAAGTCCTGCCGTTGATCTTATTTTCTATCGATGAAAAAAAGAGAGCAATTCTTGCTCCTATCGCCCTGGAGCGGATCGAGGAATTTAGGTTCTCGAAAGAAGAAAAGAGGCAGGTGGTCTCTTTACTCGAGCGCCTCCTGGATGATCGCACGACTTCCACTAATATTCTAAGTCGGGCCCTCCGTGCATTGATCTATCTCAACGATGAAGCGAAGATAGAACATTTTGAGCGATGGTTCGAAGATGAGGGCCCTGAAGTACGGGAAGGACTGTTAAGCGGTTTAATACGGTATCGCGGGGTTGAAGGGGCGCTTATTGCTGATAAATACCTTCAGCCCATGGCGCACAGTGCCGATAGTCACCAACGCATTCAAGCGGCGAGGATAATTGGTCATGCCGGTGTCTCGGATTACTATCTTCCGCTGTTACTACTATTGAGGGATGACCAGGCAGAGGTTCGTATCGCGGCGGCTCAGGCGGCAGTACAAGTTGCTCATCCTGCTCTCATTGAGCCACTTTTGCAGCAATATCTTCTTACATCTCAATCACAAGAGCTGTTTGCAGCCATTGAAAATGCGCTTCGGCATATTGGCGCACCAGTGTTCCCGCATATCATTCACCATATTGAGAGCGGCGCCTTCGACCATTCGAGATTAAATCGGCTTACGCGATTATTGGGCGCCTGGTGTATTTCAAAGGATACTGATCTACGGGAGCAGGCGACCCGGTTGCTTCTTGATTTCTTATCCTGGCCGAATAAACATCGCCGCGTGTTGTCAAATCTTCGGCTTGCCGCATTACACGCGTTATTCGAGAGCAATATTCATATTCCGGAGTCGGCTGAGATACATAAAACGATCGATGACGAGCTGAATCGTGCGCAATTACTCATAGGGTTAGCGACCCTGCTCGAACGGTCTTCTGTGGTACGAGATAACTCGGAAATTGGGACGATCGCTTTTGTTTTAATTCGGAGCACGATTGCGTATGAGATAAATCAGAGTGTCCATCGGGTCCTGCTATTATTGTCGCTTGTGTATGACCGTCAAACGATCGTTCGCGTGCGTGATAGTTTTATATCAGGAAGTGAGGTCCATTGGGCAAACGCGATAGAAGCCTTGGATCACCTGCTTCCCACTGCCCACTCAAAACCTGTGGTTCTGCTCATCGAAGCAAGCCTCGTACTTTCTGGTAAGCGGGTTGAATCCGGTGGCATTGATGAACTCGTTGTGAATGCCTGGACAGAAGAAGCGCCGATTCAACAAGTATTATCATCGATCATTAGTGATGAGAACAAATTTTACGAACCCTGGTCACTTGCAACAATTATTAATTATGCCGGATTAAACTACTGGAGCGAATGCTCTCGAGCCATCGCGGATTCCGCACAGCGGGATGATCTTGTTGGGGAAGTATCAACGGTGTTTCTCGCTGTTCGTGGACAAGCCTTGCTTCAACGTTCCGAAGGCGCTCCCATAGAACAGCTTAATAAGGGAGCCAACGTCCCGGCTTCGCTATTCATAAAATTTTACGAAATTGAAAATCATCCTATGTTTATCATTTTTGAACGGGTCTTTTTACTCAAGACCGTAGACCTGTTTCGAGATACACCCGATCCTGTGCTCGCTCATGTTGCTCAAGCGATGGAGGAAGTGCACGTGGCTCCAGGGACGCGCATTATGGAAAAGGGAGAGCTTGGAAATTGCCTCTATATTATCGTACAAGGACGCGTAAGTGTAAAGGATGGAGACCATGTCCTTGCGGAGCTTGGTGCAAGGGAAGTAGTTGGCGAGCTAGCGCTCCTCGATCCAGAGCCGCGTTCTGCTTCGGTGTATGCTCTTGAAGAGACGACGCTGCTTAAACTAAATTGGGAGACATTCTACGATCTTATGATCGATAACGTCGATCTGGCTCGTGGTGCTATCACCATGTTGTGTCGAAGACTTAGAAATCAGAATGGGGAGATGATCAAGCTGCAAGCAATGCTTGCAGTAGGGCGTTAAGGCTTTTGGTAGTCGGAATAATATTGTTAATGTTGAGGGAAGAAAACCCACTGTGAAATTAGTAGATATGCTTATGCTAAGCCGTGTCACATGCATGATTTGACCAGTCCGAACTTATAAGAAAGATGACGTTGGTTGAAGTGTGTTGAGTTCTCGCGAGTGTGCAAATGCACGAAAGGAATTTTTTCGCTCTATTTCTCAATCACAATACGCTTCGTTACATAGTATTTGCCTTGTGACAGCCGGAGATAATAAAGGCTACTCGGTAGACTGTGAACATCCAACGGAATCCCTCGAACATCCTCCACCCTTACCGATATATCACCAAGCACATCAAATAACTCTCCTTGAACTGGATCAGGTGTCTGCGAAAGTCGAACAATGATCTCGTTTTTTGCAGGGTTCGGTGTTATACTCAGCACCTCAAAGGGTCGCTTACCAATTACGTGCGAAATTAATGGATCAGCGCAAGCTGGCAGGTATGTAAAGGGAATATGTGCGGCGTTCGAGTCGAGTCCGAAGCACTGAGACGAGGAAGCATTGCAGGCAACATTCGACAGCGAAATGTTGGTCGCCATCGTATCGGTGAGGTACGTTCGGCCGGTTACAAGAACCAGTTGCGTTTCGGAAGTGGGTGCAAAACTGGGTGGTACACTTACGGTGATGTTCGCGCCCTTTCGGTCAACGCTTATGATCGAAGCCACCGCGCCAGCGATGCTCGTACTAACGGACTCGGGCGTACAGAGATCGGTATTCAGGTTCAATCGGAATGTAAAGGACTGAAGCCCGATCGATTGAATGCTACTGGTTGAACCAACTCCTGATACATACACCGGGATTGTGGCGGCCTGCTGATCCCTCTCGCTTAGTGCGCCCGGTTTCAGATAGAGCGATAATCGTGGAGGCGCGGAGGCCGTAGCAGAAAGCGTAACCGTCGTATCGTGCTGGACGCCATCCTCATCATGATAATAGAAGTGGACTATGCTGGTATTGGTACCGGCTGTCTGCGGAGTATAGAGGATCGTGGCGATTGCGGAGGTGCCGGTCGAAACGCTATCCCCACCAACCGGACCGCGAACGGTAAACGGCGCGGTAATACCCGTGATGGAATCAACTACGATCGACTTGCACGAGCCATTCGTGAGCGAGATGCTGGCCGAGTCCTGCGTACACGAAGCGATTGCGTTGGGAGTGATTGTAGTGCTAGAGAGCGTAACCGAAACGCGGTCGGCCACACCGGTGCCGGAGATCGGCACCTTCACCATGCCGGCGTTCGTCAGGATCACGAGCGTATCCGAGAAGGAGCCAAGCGATCGAGGTGTAAAGGAGACTTCCACCGTATCACCCTGACCGGCCTGTATCGCGACATCCGGTTGCTTAGTGATCGCAAAGACGCCGTTAGAGACCAGGCCGCAATTCACGCTACGCAACGAGTCGCAGCCGGTGTTAAGGATGGCAACGGGTAACGTCACTCCGGCACAGGTCGATACAGGGCCGAACGCCAACGAAGGAGGTACCGAAACCGCTGGAATACCATGATCTACATTCACCGGAATGGAGATGATCGTGTCAAATGGGGTCGACTGCCCACGCTCGACGATATGCAGGTGAGCTATCACACGCAACGTGTCATTACCAGGTAACTGCGGTGTGAAATAAACGGTGATAGAATCTCGCGAACTTTGAACGAATGTTCGAGGAAGAGGCGACTGAATCGTTAGGCCGGATGGCAATGTTAGAGAATCCAGAGAGAGAATACTGCAGGTAGTGTTATCAAGATATACATTCGCCTGGGACGAATCACACATGCGAGTCGAGATCGATTGTGATAGGACTACAAATGAGCGTGTATTGGCATCGCCACGACCCACAATTGATACAGAATCGCGGTGCTGTTTTCCATCGATCGTTGAATAAATATAAATGGTGGCTCGTTCGAACCCCACTATAGAGGGTTTAAAAGATATAGGTTGATGTGTTGAATCACCATTCTTTAAAAATAGACTTTGAATTGACGAAAATGTAAAATCGGTATCTGAACCATTCCAGATGGAAAGAACCGTACTATCGAGCATAATGCTACCGCAGCCAGAGTAACTAAGCTTAATCGAATCTCTAATACTGACTGGATGACATAGTGACTGCGAGCCGAAGTCAAGCGTTCTTTTCTGAAGATTCACTGTGCCAGCCTCGGTTGGTACTGAAATGTGATAAGTTATTATAGTATCCCATAAGTGGCCTCGAAAGAGAAACTGATATTTGAACTGGCAGCTATCCTGGCCAAGATGCGATGCAAAGAAACGAAGGGGAATTTGTACAAAATCTCCCTGCTCAATGGTTTTAGGCAGAGTAAAGTCTGATAAAATCGCAATTAAAGAATCCGAGGAAGTTACACCTAGAAGAGTAACCGAATCACATTCTGGGGCGAGCACAAGAGAAATTGTATCCAGGTCAGCGCATGAGGAATTGAAAACAATATTATCGCCAAAAACTTTGGGCTGCAAATTGCGAATTAGACACCACAATTGTGACATCATTCCTGAGGAGTCATAGCCCGTTACATATATGTAATTTTCTTTGACAAAGAACTTGGAATCCAGACTGCCCGCCGGACCCCCGAGATCAGTCCATGAATGTCCCAGGTTAGAACTGACACGAACACCGTAGCCCGAATATTCCTGACCTTGTTCGTAGATTAAGTTGCAATCCCCTATACCCAGCGTACCAGTTGATCCGCCGGAGTTTGGATATGCTAACCATGTTATTCCGCCGTCATCAGAACGATATATGGAATCTCGTAAATCGCCGTTCGCTAAAATGGTGGTTGAGTGCGGAATAATGATTGGCGACCAGGAATGTCCGGCAAATTTAGTTAAGGCCCATGTCTTTCCGCCATCACTGCTTCGTTGCCAGGAAGCATTGGCAGTACTATTTCCATTATCGGTTATAAGAATGCCAATGAGGCCATCAAACGTGGCGCCAGTATTTGCCGAATACTGCGGACCTTGGGATGACCACGTTAACCCGCCATCTGTTGAATGCAGCAAGTCGGGAGCCGTCAAAAACCACGAGGTAACGAATAGATCGCCAGTAATTGGGTTTCTTGCAATCTGATTAAATCGGAAGCCGGTAGAAGGATAGGTTTGTGGATTAAGAGCAGTCCAACTCCAGTTTAAGCCACCATCTGACGTGACCATAACGCCATCACTGGCTAATGCCCATCCATGCAACGAATCTGCGAATGCAAAATCATAAGGAAAGCTTGGTTCATTCGTGCTGGACCATGTTAAACCACCGTCCGTAGTACGATATCCTCCCGATACAAAACCGATACGAGGTGGTCCAGGTAAATCGATGAAATATGGATTGACTACAGGTTGATTAAAACTTGAAAGAAGTTTCCATTCACCCACCTGTGAATGAAGAGGGAGGAAGGGAGCACAGGTAATAATGGCAAAGCAGAGGCGTGGAAGAATAAACTCAATAACTATGTTGCTTTGCATCACCGAGAACAAGGGCCCTTCTCCAAGAGAAGAGCCCTTTATCAATTATTATTTCACAACAAAAGGAACAGTTCTTGATTCGTTTCCGGCGCTGACATTTATTATATAAGATCCCGCTATGGGCGGAGCCTTAAACGTTAATTCCTGCCAATTGCCGGTTGAAATTACAGGGTCTATAGTAATTATAGCTTTTCCTAGTAGGTCAGTTACTCTCGCGCGAATCTCTTGGCCTGGAGCATACGCAACAGAAAGATGCGTATAACTTTGTTGCACGAGATCCAACGGATTCGGGAAAGGCGCTGAAATGGAAAGACTTCCCGTCAATGGAGCCTGATTAGGAATATTCTGTTTTAACACGTGTCCCGTGGAATCCTCTACTGACGTAAAGCAGGAATCCGCTTGTTCAATATAGAATTCAACCAAAGAGTCGTCATCACTTACTCCATTGACTGTTCCGGTAACACGAAGATAAACGTCACGCGAAAAGTCATTCAGATTGATAAGATGAACGGTTCTCGGATTGACCAGGCTGCCCTTGCCAGGCGCAAATTGCACGTCTTCTTCAGCGATAACACTATCGTTGCTAGCAAGCACGACCTGTATTGCATAAGAAAAAGAAACCGTCGTATCCATGAAATCTCCGCCACTTGTAATGGCAGACGGATCTGACACAGATACTTGACGGAAGTATCGTAACGCAGAACCAGCAGGCCAGTCAAAGACCTCGGTCCTGAATATTGAGTCTCTTTCTTCTTCATGGCTGGAAAATCCGGAGGGATTAGCGCCTGCATGCATCATGACCTGTCGCATCGGAAGCATCGACGCGGTATCATCGACATAAACATCACCCCATTCGAACACAGCCGATGATGAATCTTTCCAGCGGCGTTCTCCACTATAAAGAGCCACTCCAAGAGGAGAATCAAATGTCCCCTTTAGCGCCGGATAGTAACCGATAACAGGCATCTTCATTGTGTTCGATACATCATCCGTGTTACCAAAGAAGTAGCTTCGATAAATTGGATTCACTGGGTTATTGATGTCGGCCCATTTCGGTCCTGGATTGTACAGTCCAAATGATGCTTGGGACCAAGCGCCATTACCCACGAATTGTGCAGCAAGCATACTCTTCACCCAGTTGCCTGTGCCAGGTTGCTGGTTGGGTACCTCACGATACATATTGGCGCGCAACTGATGTACAGCCGGCGACGTAAGAGTTTTCTCCCACATTTCCAGTTCGACCGCTCCAGGATCACCGGTGGGCGCCCCAATCACGATTGTACCAGCTGGATCACGGTCGAGATTGTTTTTGGGAAACCCTGCAATGCTCGGGTTGATCAGCCAAGAGCCGGTCGGAACATTTGTTTGCTTGATGTATACAACAAGAGGGGTTTTGGTACCCCAACTGCTGACCGGACCAGTGAGATTGTAGAGCGAATTATCGACCATAATCTCGCTAAATAATCCACCGGTTGAACGTTGATCAATGCGCTCCCATGCCACGAATTGTTGTCCGCTGCTATTCATAGTAATGCAGGGGTTGCGATCCCAAAGCCGTACTGGGAAAGATTTCTTCGTTGAATTGGTCGCAAGTATCGCAACCGGAGTAGTTGGAGGAGTAGAATTTGCTGCATCCCGAGATCCGATCGTCCCTGAGGTCAAATAAGATTCGGTCAAGAACCAAATTCCAGCATAATTACCGTCTCCTGAGTAAGCAATTTGTTGGACATAACGAGGTAGCGGAACAGCGTCTGTATGCTTGTTCTCTGAACTTACAACAGTTGGGAACATTCGATATCCACTACCATACTGCCATTGCGGATCCTCAGTTGTGCAGCCGCCAGTCTCTCGTAATATATTCCATTCAGGGATGGAACCGGTTACCGGCCGCATGAGAGCGGAAGTTGGGTTTGAATATTGGCCCCACGAGCTGTTATTATCAAGCACTGTTCCTCCATTGGCTCGAAGCCATGTCCTTGAATATACTCCAGACGGCCATGGATTAACACAGGTCATCCATTGCGTCGACATTTCGATTGTTGAGATCATGGGCGAAGCTGGTAACGCATACGCTGGATTTAATCGTGGGCATGTCCACGTGATCGTCCAACCGAGTAACGTCGCAGATGCCATGCCTGGACCTGGCATTCCCGGACGCTCGAGGGGAGCTACAACCGGCGTCGTACCATCATCCTGATCTTCAATGCCGGTGTTGAAGTTCGGCGGGAAGAGTGGCGTTATGGGGAAGGTGTGCTTGTGAATCAAGTACGTTTGACTCCAATTCGACCAATTGCCAGTGCACATATCGAACTCTCGGGTTTTGAAATAGACATTCGCTTGATCGGTATTACCCGATACGTTTGTTATTTCAACCCATACTACACCGATGGCCGATGTTCCTGAACAACCCTGACCGTTCCCGGCGGAATACACTGCAATACTTGGACGAATCATCGTTGCCCCTGAGTTTACCGGTCCGAGTGCCATGGGTTCTTGCCAGTCGAGCGCAAGATTGGCCGTGTTATAACCTGCGTTCGCGGCGCCCACTTCTCCTTTTGTGGTTGCATAATAGACTTTTCCACCACGTTCAAAGATCCCATGGACCACGTCACCAGTTGTTACAATCTTGCGTTGGTCGCTGTAATTTAACAATCCAAAATTAGTTACCGGCAGATTCGGGTTACTATAAACGGCATAATATATTCCAGAAGTAAGCGCTGCAGCGCTGGCGTCCCCTACTCCATAAATGTTACTTGACGAGCCTCCTTTCGGTGTATTGACAAAGAAAGAATGGCTCGTACCGCCTCCTCCGGTGGTTGTTGGCAATTGATACGCTGTACTGTTCGATAATCCCGAGGTTGTACCTGGTGTAAGCGAAGTAGACGTTACGTTTAGGCCAGTGGAATAAGGGATAGTGTTATTGTTGCTGTTTCCATTTCGCTGGCTGCCCATGAAATCCCAAAAACAATATTGCGACCAGTCCCCTTGGGTGGAACCGTCGTGAGCATGATCTTCCTGATCTTGGAAAATATTTGTGGTCGCGAATCCATTTGCATCGTTGTTGGGGAAACCATCATAATACGGGATGGCATATACGCAGCCACCAGTATTGGCCTGCAATTTCTCACCGGTAAAATTAGGATCAACTGTATTATCGGCCATTCTATGCCAGATCATGTGGAGGTTCAGTTTGCCGAATGAACCGTTAAGGTCCAGTTGGCTACCTAAGTGCATGGAAAAAACAGCAAAAGCTCCTGATCCGACCGAGTCGCCAGGATGTTCGTTATTTATCGTACGATTAACATTCGAAATATGGAATGTCTGATTGTCAAAGCTGACAACAGCACGTGGCTCCAATTCGAAAAAGTGCATCGGCCAGTTATCACCACTGAAATAGATGTCATATTTCTCCTGCTCTGAGTGAAAATAGCCCAATGCAAAGAAGGAACGGGGTACCGTGTTAACTCGAGCATCTCGTGTCTTTTTAGTCAAGTAATCGAACGATGGGTCAACATTCGTATAGCGAAGAGTTGGCATCCAACGCTGATTATATAACGTAATCGTATTATTGTAGGCATCCTGATAACTCGGATTGTCAATCTCCACACGCTCCTGAACTAAGGAATCGTGAGCCCTTCTTAGATTATTGAACCATGTACTTTGATTCTCTACGGTTGAATTCTCTCTGGCGTGCACAGTTGCCGCGAAGAACTGGAGTATGCTATGACCTTGTGGCACTTGATGAACTATGATATTTGGCGTATAGGTACCATCTAAGTCATAATTAGTTGGGGAATTCAAATCAGTCACGAACGCGACTCCGACCTGATAGTCTGGTCTACAGCCATAGGGGTTCAAAACCGCGACTTGTACTGAAGGTCCATGGGAGAGATCCCAAACCGTATGACCATGGGAGAAATTATCGTCCCAATAACTCCGACCGAGAAAGAGTCCCCGGTTAGGACTATACTGCGCTGCTAAACGGTAGTTGGTGCCGGAAAGTATTGTTACCGGATTTCCAAAACCATTGAACGTAACGGTGCCAGAACCACCGCTCGGAGTGCTAATACATGTTCCACTGGTCAGCGACCAGGCGACCTGGGGTGATACAGGCGTTCCATCTACGTTAGCAACGGTACTCCAATCTAAATTATAATATGCTACCCAAACGCTGGAGTCAGGAGCAATAGCAACGGTTGGCCGCATGGGGCGCCCATTTCCACTGCTTGTTATAATGTATGGAGTGCTTCTGCCGTCCGGATAGATGCTTCCTGGCGAAGAAATATATCCATCGCCCACTCCGGCGAATGCCTTAATACCAATTGCACTGCTTGTAATTTGGTAAAAATTGGTGTTATCGTAGGAATATACTCGTTTTTCCCAGGAGATATATCCCTTCGTATCGTGGCCTGGCCGGTATGTCACACGTGGGTATTCCAGTGATGTTATTGTTCCACTCACTTCTCCGTCTTCCTGAACGGAAGTTGGAGTACTCCACGTCGCTCCTTGATTCGTTGAGACATAAAAGAATATTCCGGTTTTATAGTGCAAGCCGTGTGGTTGCTCTTGATATGGCGGGCTCAGTATCGCATTTGTACCTGATCCGTCAGCAAAACATCGGACAGCACATACAAGATAATTGCCTCCGATTGCTGCTAATTGAGGCTCGTCCTCATTCGAATACCCGGAAGGCAAAGGAAGAACGGAGCCGGTAATTTGACTCCAGGTAACCCCCTGGTCGGTGGACTTTGAAAAACGAATCTTACGAAGTGGTGGTGAAATAGATTGATCAGAAGATACCCATGCGGCAATCAGCAATTCTGACCCGCTCGCATTAACGGTGGCCAACGACGGTGAAAATCCCGGCCAAGTATCACCGCTGGCCGGTGGGCTGCTGATATAGGAGCTTCGCACAGTTTTCCCGACTTGTGCTTGCAACACGGTGTTGTAAAAGACAAGGGACAATAGTAGAATGATCTGCACCCTTGAGAGTGCTTTTATGGTTGCTTTTAGCATAATAATCCTTTCGTACCGAGAATACGGCGATTGCTGTATTTCCAGTGTCGAATGAATGGCATAACCATTCACAGTGAAACTAACCCGATGCACCAGAACTTTAAGAAAAGTGGACTGCAGGCTAACCTCTGTTCCACAACAAAAGCCGATGCTTCGGTACTTATTATCAACTAGCGCACGATTACTCATGCGTTATGCATGGCATACCGATACAAAGGCATCCTCTTCATTCGCTGCTGACGCTTTCTCGTCGCAGAGAACACGAGGTATCGGGCCTGCCATGCGGTGGGCCCGTCCTTTTTTAGCAAGCGACAAAATCACTTGCTAAAATTTGTAGCTGCTCTCAAGGCGGCAGCCTATAGAGATTTATCTCGCCTCCGGATATTTCACCCGGCAATCGCAACCAAGGATTATCGAGCGTGGACGATGTAGTCTTTTAAGCAAGACTAGTTACACGCTACTATTTGATGAAGGGCTAATAGGGTGTATCAGACCGAGTCAAGTTTGGGCAGTTCATACATTTTACCAACGTATTCAGTAACTGAGCTATGAGCATTTGAAACACTTGGCAAACTTAAGTGTTAAATTGCAAAAGCCATTACGTAATTGACTACTTATTTTGTGTTGCCACGATGGAACCGTCCATTGCCGCTCTTAAAGCTCGTCTTGCTCGCTCAAAAAGCACGACAAAACGAATTGCTATATATAAACAACTTATAAAATCTGCTGCTGGGGAAGATCTCGCCGAAGCAGAACTGCTTGCATTGTCTATGTTGGATGAGTGCCTTACTGTTTCCGATATGAGCGGAATGTATTTCTCCCGGATCAGGCTTGGGGAAATACTTTACAAAAGGGGACGATTTAGCGATGCATTGCTGCTTTTTGAATCAGCTATAGGATATTTTTCTAGCATTGGGGATTGTAGATACGAAGCTCAGGCATCGCATGGCGCTGCGGTTATAAAACGAGCCCAAGGAGACTTGAACCAAGCAATAACTCTTTCTCTTCACGCTCTTTCTATTCAAGAATCAATCGGGGATTGGGAAGGATATATCCAGAGCGCAAATTTAGCAGCAGATATATGGTTATGGCTCTCCGATTTTAATTCGGCTGCCAAATACATTCATCAAGGGCTACTAAAGGCTCGCGAAAATCAGTTAAAACGTCTGGAATCAAAGTCACTTTCTACTCTTGCAACGATCGAACAAGAATTAGATAACTTCGAATCTGCATATATACACCAGCTTGCGGCTTTACAAATAAGAAGACAAACCGGTCCGTTAAATGGAATAGCATGTAACCTGCTTAATTTGGGACAACTTTGCCTGGATATGCGGCGATGGGATGAGGCTAAAGATTCTCTATTGGAAGCACAAAAATATTTTGCCCAGCTTGGTGCGACAACAGGTATTATTGAATGTCATCAAAATCTGGCGACCCTCTATTGTGAAATTGGAGAATATGAATTGGCTACAACGAATGTAATGGCGTCTCTTACCCTATCGAAAGAATGTGGATTACTTGCAGTACACCGCCTTGCTCTTGCTGTCCTCGCCAGAATTATGCAGCGAACTGGCAAAAGAAATGAAGCCAAGGATCTCTATATAGAATCTCATAACCTGTTCTGTGGCTTCGAGGACTACTCGAACAACCATGGGATATTAGAAGAGTTAGTTTCCGAGTGCCGTCAGACGGGTGATTTTGAGAATGCTCTTTATTACGAAAAAAAACTTATTGCAATTAGCGAATTCGGACGACAACAAAGACGTCATAGAGAGTTGGAACGAGAAGAGCTGCGGATTGCTCAACTGGAACAGGATCGCCAGAGACAGTTAAGAATGGCTCAACAAGCTACCAGTGCTTTAGCATCTCAAATGCAGGAAGTTAATCAGATAACTAAAGAACTTGAGCATCGAAGAGAGTTTTTGTTAGCGCTTCGAAATGAAATCACACAAATGGAAAAGCACGACTCGTCAAATTTAGATTTGAAGCGAGTTCGTGCTAAAATCGATCGACAACTGGCTATGGATGACAACAAGAACAAGGTTGATCTTGTCCTTGCTCAGTTGCATCCATTGTTCGCAGAACAATTGTCGGCTTTACATCCTGAATTATCAAAAGCTGAAATCCGAATATGCATGTTCCTGTGCCTTAACCTGCAGACGAGTGAGATCGCAACAATTATTCGATCTTCCCCTCGCACCATTGAAGTGCATCGTGCAAAAATTCGAAAGAAATTAAAACTCTCTCGCGACGTATCTCTCAAAGACTATTTTCAGCAATTTGAGGAATCGCTTCAGGCAGTTTAAAGTAAATTGGAATGACGCGCTCGAAATTGCACAATTTACGCTAAGTCTGTTGCATATTTGTTACATTCCCGTAACGGGCAAAAAAAATAACCCCTTGATAATCAAGGGTTACAGCGTTTTGGCGCACCCGTAGGGACTCGAACCCCAAAAATCTGAGAGCAAAAATAAGCAATGATAACTAAAGAAGTATAGAACGCTCTATCGTAGCTATCGGAGTTTGTATCAAATACTTGCTCTTGTTTGCTCTTGCTCTCCGAATTCCTGTCACATAATTGCGTCACAACTTGTCGCACGTCTCCTATCGTTGGCTATATTCGAGTAACGATTTCAAGCACAACTGGCGCGGGTCTCCGCATGGTCGTGCAGTTTACTAACTCGAATCTATCTCTAAACAAATGGCAGTACGATTAGCACAACGACGGCTACCGAGTGGGAAAATTGGCTTGTACCTTGTGACGACGATCAATGGTCGCCGCAATTTCGAATCGCTTCGCATGACGCTTCCGCCCGACCGAACCGGCAAGCGAGAAATGCTGGAACTCGCGCACGAGATTAAGGCGAGACGCGAGATCGAAATTCAAAGCGCTCAGTATGGGATCATTCCGAAGTTCAAGCAGGAACAGGATTTCCTATCCTACTTTGAAGAGCTATCTAAGACCCGTCATAAGACCTGGAACACCGTCTTACTCCATCTTAAAGACTTTGCGCCCCGTGAATTACCCTTTAAGCAGATCACGCAACATTGGCTGAACGACTTTCAGGAGTTCATCTTGAAGCGGGTAGGGGCGAACTCCGCCAACGTGTACCTCCACAAGATTAATGCTGCCTTGAACCGAGCGGTGAAGGACGGCATTATTCTCGCCAATCCCTGCGAGCGGATCGATATTGTAAAGACGAAGCCGACGGAACGGACCTTCCTGACGCTCGAGGAAGTGCAGCGGCTTGCGAATACCCCGACCAAGCACACGGAGATCAAACGGGCATTCCTTTTTTCGTGCTTTACCGGTCTTCGATTATCTGATGTGAAACGCCTCACGCGCCGTGAGATCGTAGGCGATCAGCTTCAATTCCGGCAGAAGAAGACTGGTGGCTTTGAATACCTGCCCCTAACGACAAGCGCCTTGCAACTGATCGAACCGTTGCCCGCAAGTGATGAGGAAACGCTGTTCAAGCTGCCGAAAAGCGAGGGCGGCCTTTGGACGCATCTTCAGGTGTGGGTCACCCGGGCGGGGATCACGAAACACGTTTCCTTCCATGTCGCCCGTCATACGTTCGCCACGCTGGCCCTTACCCACATGAAGGACCTTTACATGGTGAGCAAACTCTTAGGCCACAAGGACATCAAGCATACCCAGATTTACGCGAAGATCGTGGACGACCGAAAACGGGAAGCGGTGTCCCTCTTACCGCAGATAACACTCTGAACAGGGCGGAGATGTCTCTTAACGGAACGCAGGCATAGGTGCCTATCGGTTAGGCACACTTTAGTGCTCTCTTCTATGCTGACTGCTGAACAACAGAAACGACTAGACCAAGACTATCTCGAGTATATTGACATTCGGTGCGAAGGCCGTGAAAACGCTGGCGAGTGCTTTGCTGAACTTCAAATGCTTGCACACGAGAATTATACCGATTACTGTTTGGAAATGATTACAGCGGAAGGAAAGATCTCAGGACGGAACAAAATCTTTCTCCTTCTTCAGAGCCACATGCGTTCTGAGCGTCTATATCCTTCTTTCAATTTTATCGTGCCAATCATACAGCAATTCGTCGATAGCCTCCCTTCGTTTGATGAGAAGGTCACTTATCTTATGAATTTGCGAACGATCGCTGAAAGCGTAAATAAATATGAAGCGAATCATTGCTCTCAATGGATTAAGCGACGCATACATGGTCTTCGGTTAGAGGCAAAAACGTTCTCGGGAAAGACCGCAAGATCGGAGGTTAATCCTGCGAAGCGATCCGTTTACAAGTTGCCTAATGAGCAAACAGCCGAACCGCTTGCACGAGTGATGCACGCTGAAAGTGAAATTAAATGTTCGCTGCCTCCCATCCAATGGATTGGGCCCAAGAACCTCCTTCTAGATGTATTCAACTTGCTCGGTCGCTTCAATCTGATCTCACCATTGTGTCTAGAAAATCGATTGGATTTAATTGTCGGTCATTTTGTGGATCGAGAGGGACAACCCTTTATTCGGAAGAATCTGCTGGAACTTGAGCGGATTACGAAAGACAATAAGCGACCGGAACATGCCGGACGCCCAAAGATGGGGCCAGCACTTGAAGCAGAACTGGTAAGGCTAATGAATGGACAATCGACCGAAGATTAAAAGTTTATTGGAATTGCTTGCGTGCTCTTGTTCCAATAGGATTCCAAGGTTTTGTTATCCCATTTTTGCAGTGCCATTGCAAACAACGGTACACAAAAATGAAGAAGGACCAAGAGATAATCGAAAAGATAGACCAGCTACAAAAGACGGTTGAGGGTACTAAAGACAAAATACTGAACTTCACTGAAGCAGCGACGTACCTTCGGCTCTCGAAGTCCTACCTATACAAACTCACATCGAGGAAGGAAATCCCGCATCTTAAGCCTGGCGGTAAGTTGGTCTACTTCCGCCAGTCTGATCTCGACAAGTGGTTGCTTCAGCGACCGGTTGCCTCACGCTCGCAGATCGAGCAACAAGTTTGGAAGTCGAAAAACGGTCGCCCTCAATACAGCGGAATGATAGGAGTGAGCCGATGAGCGAGCCGTTAGGATCATCCTTGCTACTACCGAGATCGGAATTCAGACTCACATGGAGTGATCTGAATGACATCGACGTGCAAGAATCGCCGATGTTGTGGGAAGGCTTCCTCCCGAATAGGGAGATTGCGCTGCTGGCTGGTGTCGGCGGCTACGGTAAATCGACGTTGGTCCGTCAGCTTTCAATGGCGATCACCGCAGGAGAATCAACCTTCCTTGGGCGGCGGCTCAATCCTGTTCACCGTCGGGTAATTTATGTCTCGTGTGAAGATGGCGCCAAGAAGACCGCTCGAATTGTCCAAAAGCAAAGAACGAAGGGAAGTCCAGGATTGGTCTTTGTATTTGCATCCCAGCTTTCGCTCGGTGAGGCGATTGAAGAGATTAATCAAGAGATGTATCTGGATAGTGGCACGGATATGATCGTTATCGATTCGCTGGGTAACTTATTCGAGGGCGACCAAAACAGTAACAGCGATGCCCAGAAATTCTACAGCAAGTTCAGTTGGTTCGCCGAACATTCGCTGGTACTCTTTCTTCATCATGTGAGAAAAAGTAATCACGCAAGCACTCCTGATCAGGTGAATATTCAGGGTGCCGGCGCCTTCGTACAACGAGCTCGGGCGGTTCTCATGCTCACCGGTGACAGACACGATACCGATCGTTATCTTCATATGGAGAAGGAGAACGACGTTTCGGACGAATTTAAGTACGATGCGCTGGTCCTGGACTTCAACCTGAAGCAAAAGCTTTACTCTTCCGACGGTGAGACAAAGCCCATATCCGAGATTAACCGTCCAGTGCAGCCTCTGACCGACTTAGGTTCGTTATTTCGCGAGGGTGAAACGGAGTTGTCGGCGGGCGATCTTGTGACTCGAATCATGATCAAATTCAGTATTAAGAAGCGAGCAGCGAAGGAACGGCTCAAGGCGAGCGGACTGACTAAAGTGCGTCATGGGTGGTACGCTAGACCGTCCGCAGAAAGCACCAAAGTGCAGAAAGTGCAAAGTGCACGAAGTGCAGAAAGTGCAGTCGATTAACCCTAAATCGTCCGAAAGTGCAGCGAGAAACGATACAAAGTGATACGAAATCGACTACTGAATTTGCTCCGAATCTTCAAATACTGTGCGAAATAGCCACTTGGGGGAATCGGCGACATCGGAAAGTGTAGTGGACAGTATCAGTTCGCCGCACTGCCTGCACTTTTGCACTTTGATCCCTGCTTTGATACCTATTCAGCCGAAATATGTGTTTACTAGTGTCTGAATCATGATGACCAGCAGAATACAAGAGGTAAGTTTTCGAAGTCTCACCAAGGCCCAGAACTTCTCGCGCGACACGCGACACGGACTTCACTCGTATCCAGCGCGTTTGCTTCCCAATATTCCCTCATACTTTTTCAATTCGGGTATTCTTGATCGACCTGGGATAATACTAGATCCCTTCGCGGGGTCTGGCACTGTCCTTTTAGAATCCGCACTGGCCGGACATGAGGTTCTCGGTGCTGAAATTAATCCATTGGCAACCTTAATTACCGAGGTGAAGCTTTCAAAATTGAACGCGGCAGAGCTTCGCGAGGCGAATTCATTCTTAAAGCGAATAATCCGAGACGAACCTAGTGGCGAGTTACCTGAACTCCCAAACATTGATCATTGGTACTATAAGCACGTGCAAAGGCAGCTCCAGTGTATTTTCGAGGCAATACGCAAGATCTCTGTGCGAAGGGTCCGCAGGTTCTTCCTCCTATCATTCTCCACTCTGGTCCGAAATGTTAGTTTAGCAGATCCGCGCTTGTCCGTTCCGGTTCGCTTAAAAGAAGAGCAGTATTCCGAAGGGCACGTTTTTCGGGCAAGTACTGCGAAGCGTTTGAGGAGATTGAAGAGAATAAACGTGCGGAGGGTTTTTGAGGAGATCGTTGAAGGCAATATTGCAAGAATTGAAGCTTCAAAATTATTGAAAGCGAACTTCCATGGAATAGCGAACTCTGTAGATTCGATTGTCACGTTTTGTGACAAAAAGAATTTACTTGGGAAAGTAGATGCTGTCATTACTTCGCCCCCATATTGCGGCGCGCAGAAATACATTCGCGCAACTTCCCTGCAGTTATACTGGCTTGAGCTGGTGAATCAAAAAAAGATTACAAGGCTTCATTCTGCTAGTCTTGGCAGGGAACACTTTCCGGTGAGAGAATACGAGACTCTTCATAAGACAGGAATAGATGAAGCGGATCAGCTTTTGGAGTCAATTCATCAAGAGTATCCACTCAGGGCACATATAGCCGCAAAATTTCTTACAGAGATGTCACAGGCACTTTTCAACATTTCCCAATGCCTAAAAGCTGATGGCCATCTCGTTCTCGTCATTGGGAATAACACTATCCGTGGCCGCGAATTTCCGACTAGCGAGTATGTGGCTGCACTTGCAGGAATGCAGGGGTTCAAAGTGGAATCTCACTTCATCGATGACATACGTTCGCGTGGACTTATGACGGCAAGGAACAAGACAGCGAGCATCATAAACGCTGAACACGTGTTCGTCTTCCGTAGAAAATAGCCGCAATGGGTGCTACGTTAGAAGAACAGATTAAGACCCTCAGTGCACTAGCTTGGGAGGAGAAGGCAAGTGAACCTCATCTTTCCGAGTGGTTATCTAATTTTGACGATTCTCGGATTGCGACAATCGACCTTCAGAGGCAGCACGCTCTCTTCCTTCTTTCGAAGTTCATGTTTTTTGGCGATCGTGAGATTAGAGAACTTCTCAAGAGCTTATATCGGGATCTGTTCAAGTACTCGATTGTGGCGAATATCCGAGCCTCGAATGGCAACACTACCGATGAAGCATTCTTGAAAGCAAGATTCAAGATTGAGCAAGAGAATACTCGGTTTCTCGGTGTGGGCAATCCATCCGAAAGCGGGCCCCATTTGCTTTACTACTTTCGGCAAGAGAATCGATTGCCAAAGAGCTTGTTCATCCATTCACACCGGATAATATCGCGAAGCGGAACGAGGTCAAACCCCAGCGCACATTTAACTGAGCCCTCTGTCACCCGCTATATCTTAATTGACGATTTGTGTGGGAGTGGCCAACAAATCGAGGAATACGCGAAGGATCTTGTTGGTGAGATTCGAAGCATAGATCCAACAATCGAGATCCACTATTTTGTGCTCTTTGGGAGAAAGGAATCACTTGAACAGGCAACGGCAACAGTCGGCTTTAACTCTGCAAAGGCTGTCATGGAATTGACTTCCAGTTTTCAAGCTTTTTCAACCGATTCACGTATTTTCCAGACTGGCTCAGTGGTCGATTCGAGCTTAGTCAAAAGGTTTGCGGAGCATTACGGCCAAATCCTCTGGCCGAGCAATCCATTGGGATATAGAGATGGTCAGTATTTATTAGGGTTCCATCATAATACGCCGGATAATACTCTGCCGATCTTTTGGTACGACGAGGACGGTTCAACCTGGAACCCGATTTTTAGAAGGTATCCGAAGCTCTACGATTAGAATGCAAACGCTAAATCCCTTTTCCTATCTTGCTGCGAGCGACCTTAGTGATGCGCAGATTTTTGATTATTGGGTAGATGTGCCTGCGTGGGAAGGCTTGCTAAAGCAAAAACTCAATCCGTTAAGCGCTCGGCCCGTAATTCTGTTCGGTGGGAAGGGAAGTGGTAAGACGCATTTACTTCGTCATCGTTCGTTCGGAATTCAGAAGCGACGTTATTCAAACTTGCTAGCTGGGCTTTCCGCTGATGGCTATCTCGGGATCTATCTGCGGTTTGGAAGCCTGAACGCAACACGGTTTAAGGGCAAAGGTGAGAGCGAGGAAGTGTGGCAACAGGTGTTCGCTTACTATCTTGAGCTTCTCTTCGGTGAACAACTCATTGAGATCGTACGCGAGATAGTCGATCAAGAGAACGTAAATGACCAGCAAGTGAGGCAGTTCATTGCGGAAGTCTTAAGTCTTTTTGATTCTGAACGGCATTCACCTCCGAACACCTTGGTCGGGATTATCGAGTACTTTAGGAATTTGAGGAGGGCAATCGACAGGGAAGTAAATAATCGAATCTTCAACAGGAGTCTGAATATTGCAGTTGACGTGTCGTCTGGTAGTATTATTTTTGGGGTTCCAGAGATTATTGCGAGGGCATTGCCCATACTCGACAAGGTCAGATTTGTCTACATGCTTGATGAGTTTGAAGAGCTAGATCCACAACAACAGCAGCATGTAAACGCATTAATTCGGGGCCGTTCAACTCGGACCACATTTCACATTGGATCTCGTCTTCATGGGATAGCGACGTATGGCGTTCCAAGCTCAGGCGAAGAAAACCGAGCGGGAAGCGAGTTCGACACGGTATTTCTCGACAACATACTTAGGGGACAGAAGAAGGAGTATTCGCGGTTCGCTAAGAAGTTGACGGAAAAAAGGCTTCAGATCGCTGGTTACACAGCAACCGATCCAGCGCTTTGGTTTGAAGTCCAAACTGAAGAGCAAGTACTGAATCAAATTCTTTCAAAAGAGAGAGAGACCCTTCCCAAGAGCCTCATGCGCGTGAGATCCGCAGTTGCTCGGGCATTCGATGAAGAAATAGCAACGAAAGTAGTACACTCGCTCAGCGTCCCCCTACGACCGGATCTTGAAATAGCTAATACAGTATTATTCTATCGAAGGCTCGCGACATATAGGGGTACTTTTGACCCCGTTGCTGAAGCCGATCAGATTTGTCAGTCGCTTACAGAATTCTTGCAGGGACAGAAGAAGGGGAACGAGCATGAAAAGTTCTTAGATAAGTTCAAAGATGATGTTTGGGCCCAATTACTTCGAGACTACGATTTGCCGCAATTGTATCAAGGGTTTGCAGATTTTGTAACGATGTCCGAAGGACTTCCCAGAACCCTTCTTGGCATGTTAAAAAACATATTCGATTGGGCTACGTTTTATGGTGAGATGCCGTTTCAATCGACTAAGCGAATATCCTTACGAGCCCAACTGAAAGGAGTCCTGGAGACAGCAGAGTGGTTCAAGAAGGATGATAGAATGCTCGGCAAGAACGCCGAAATTATACTTGCGGCTATTGAGAATTTAGGAAATCTCTTTCGCGAGAATCGGTTCGCCGATCGGCCTTCCGAATGCTCCTTGATCACATTTGGGGTGGAGTATCCGCTTCTTCCCGCGCACGCACGACAGATGCTGAGAGAGGCAGAGCGGCTTTCTCTTCTGATACAAATTCCTCGCGGTCATAAGGATAAGAATTCTAAGAAGGTGCAGTATAAATACCAGTTGAATCGAACGCTTAGTCCTTTGTGGGGTCTTCCCGTTGGAAGAAGGGGGACATTAACTATACCTGTGGATGTGTTGGCTTCGCTGTTCAGCAATGATCGGGCGATCTTCAATAACTATATGCGAGACAAGCTTGCACGCTGGAATTTTCCTTTCCGGTCGACCTTTCGAAAGAAGGAGAACCAGCTCACCCTCGCTTAGATATGGACTTTACCAAGTTCTTCAAAGAAGCGATAGGCCCATCAGATCTAGGCGAACGGACTTATGATCTCTTCTTGTCAGGCTATACAAAAGCCAGCCGTGTTCGCGAGGTCTATGATCAGATCAATGCTAATCGTAAGATTTGGGTCGTTGCCCCAGAATATAAGTTTACGAACTTAGATCTTCCCGCTGAGGAGAAGTTCATAGACGTCGAGCGGACTGAAAGCGCATTCATTCTAAGATTGTTTGAAGGTCTGTCCATCGACTTTAGTAATGTGAAGATATGTATTGACATTACTGGCATCTTGAGGCCACATCTGCTATTCATGCTCGCATTCTTCAAGAATAAGGGGTTGAAATCATTTGAGTGCGTCTATTCCGAACCTGAACACTATAGTGAGGCTGAAAACACAATTTTTTCAATGTCTGCAGCAACCGAGAATCGAGCAGTTCATGGCTTCGAAGGTAGTCATTTGCTCGCTGAGAAGAAGGATATGCTCGTTGTGTCCGTGGGATTTGAAGATGACCTAATTGCTCGCATTGCCGATCACAAACCCGATAGTGACAAGTACTTCATTTTTGGTCTTCCATCCCATCGACCTGACATGTACCAGCAGAGCCTACTTCGCGCTAGTAACGTCAGAACTCAGGCTGACGATTATCGCCGTCGGCTGTTTGCACCTTCTAATGATCCGTTCGTCACAGCTAGTGTCCTTTCGGATTTGCTTGCGCCTCAGCTCCCCGATAGGAATGTTTATCTATCACCTGTTGGGACGAAGGCGCAAGCATTGGGTTTTGGTTTATTTTACGTTTGGAATTGCGAGCGAATGCCAGTTAGCATAGTTTATCCATTTTCGGATCAATATGCTCAAATAGACTCGACGGGAATGAGTCGAATTTGGCGATTCACAATCGAGCTTCCTAATTAGTTTGCTTTCCAAGTCATTAGTAATATCGACCAACGGACGATCTTCCATGCAGGTTCAAGCCGGCAGATGTCGGGAGCGAATCTTCGAAATTTCGACTATCACATGCAAGATTGACCATTGTCTATGCCCGCTGAAAGCGTTCTGACGCAATTGAAGAGAGTAGGAGTCGTGACCGGACATGTGTTCACCTATCACTCCGTGAGCGCGGCACGAAACGTCTGTTACGGCCATTCTACCAAACCGATGCGGATCATTCTTGGCGATTATCCTGAGTATTGGGTTGTAGGCCCTGCCGACGCCGAACGCTTGTTGAGAGCGGGATACGAGCCAGTGAGTTGAGGTCCATGATTGACAGTCTCTGATTCCTCTTCAGCAGTCGTCCTGACTTCTTTTTCTTTCCCTTCTTTTACCGCAAGCTGATTTCCGAACGTCGCTGAAATATCGCGGTTACGCCGTGTGATCGCGAGTCCGTTCTCGCTCTGTGCTCGCTCCCGCAGACAAGAGTACATCGATCACACCTACAATGAAACGCACACTCAAATCTCTTCGCGATCTCAAGGCGGCCAAACAGAACCCGCGTGAGATCACCGTTCAAAACCTCAATCACTTGAAGTCGTCGATCGATGAGTTTGGCGACATCTCCGGTATCGTCTTCAACCGGCGCACCGGCGAGCTCATCACAGGGCATCAACGTGTGCTCGCATTGAAGGAGCAATACGGTAACCTCAAGATCGAGAACGATCGGATCGTGCTCCCAAGCGGCGAGTCCTTCCCGATCCGCGTGGTGGATTGGGACGAAGCCAAACAGCAGGCCGCAATGGTGGCACCGAACAGCCCCACAACTCAGGGGACATTTACTAGTGGGATCGGCTCCTTACTGAAAGACCTCCAGTCTCAGATCCCCAACGTCTATGATGCTTTAGGATTCGGTTCGCTGAAGCCTCGTGAGATCGCAGGACCGGAAGGCTGGAGCGTAGGCCATGACTCAGAATCCGCTCCTTGGGATGATTCGGAGAACGCACGAGAAGGGAAGCCACTCTCGGAATCGATCGCGGACGATGTGAAACCAGAAGCGCGGTTCGATCTTCGAGTCCCGGAGAAGCTTGTGACGAAAGCAAGCAAGGTCCTTATGGACCTTGTAAAGCAACTTCCGGGTGCGACCCTTAAACGTCTTGACTAAGGAGGCCTCCATGCGTCAGGCATCAATGAGTCAAGCGCCCACGGTCCTTTCCACCTTTAGCGGTTGCGGCGGATCATCGCTCGGATATAAGCTCGCGGGATTCGATGTACGACTTGCCGTGGAGTTCGATCCCCATGCGGCCGCCACCTACCGAGCGAACTTCTCAACGCCGGTAATTGAGGGTGACATCCATGCAGTGACGGGCAAGGAAGTCCTAAGGACCACCGGTCTTGCAAAAGGCGAGCTCGACGTTCTGGACGGTTCACCTCCATGCCAGGGATTCTCGGTTGCTGGACTTCGGCGAATGCAGGACGATCGGAATAACCTCTTCACCGAGTATGTCCGACTCGCCCGCGAGCTAAAGCCTAAGGTCCTGGTAATGGAGAACGTCCCCGGTCTTGTGACCGGAAAGATGAAGCTCATATTCGTTCAAATGCTAAAGGAGCTGAAGGCGGCCGGTTACCGGGTAGAAGCCCGAGTCCTGAACGCAATGTATTTCGGCGTCCCCCAAAAACGGTGGCGAGTGATCTTCATCGGGACGAGGAAGGACCTGAAGATCGCCCCGACGCATCCGATCGGGAAGGACCGAGTGGTCCCGTTCTCAGAAGCCATTCGAGGCCTGGCCGTCGAAACCGAGTCCAATATTCGCGGACTCGCCCTTGAGATCTGGAAGCGGACGCGTCCGGGACGGCCGTTCTCGGACCACCATCCGAAAGGCCACTGGTTCAACTCGATCAAAGTGCATCCGGGCAAGCCGTCACCGACGATCACGAAGACGATCTTCTTTGGACAGGCCGGCATCTACCATTACCGGTATCCGCGGCTCCTGACGATCCCGGAATTGAAACGGGTCTCGTCCTTTCCCGACGAGTTTCGGATCGACGGGAAGTTTGAGGAGCAATGGGCGCGGATCGGTAATGCCGTCCCACCGCTCTTCATGGAGAAGATCGCCCGACACGTCCGTGAGACTATCCTTCAAGCCTGAGGTATGGGACTTCAAGCCTGAGGGTAATAGACTTCAAAACGAAGTGCAAGAGGGATCATTGACAACAGAGAACGGCCTCCATATTTGCCCCAGGTTGAGCGATCGGCACCTGGGACGATCGGAATACCAGGCCAAGGCGTATTAAACAAAAGTAAACGAGAGTAAACACGTTCTGGCGAGACCGGGCCAAAGGAGCAAGACGGGATTTTCAGCCTCCAAGACCATGAATAGACATCGGAAGCCTTATACCAGCAAAAAAGGGAAGTCGAAATCTCGTGAGACCCGAACCGATTGGGAAGCCAATCACGCCAGGATCAGGGATGCCATGCTAACGCTCATCGATCGCAACCGGGGACGTATTCCATCCCAGGAAGAGATCGCTTCGGAGTGCGGCCTCTCACGGGCCACGGTGCAGCGTCACCTGAAGGACATGGACCTGTCCGGGATCGCAAAGCCGTTTCGCGCACTCGCCGACACGGTGCTTTTGGGACTCGTCAACAAAGCCGTGAAGGGTGACGCGAACGCCGCTAAACTGTACTTCAAGCTCACGTTCGGGAATCAGGCGACCGAAAGCGATCTTCCGGGAGAAGCAATCTAACAGAGAGCGGCTTTCAAGTCAACACCGAGAGGCAAAACGGGTAGTGAAAGCTACCGTTTACTACCCATCGCGTCACATTAACGGTAGATTAAGTTAGATTACGGGTAATTGTTTTATTGGAAATAAAGGAGTTGTGGGCGAACGTCACAACTTGGAAGGAAAGTACTCTGTAATAAGCAATATCTGGACTATGGTGATCAAACCGATAGTCATCATGGTAGAAGATCTAGCCTGGCAAGTAGATCGAGTTCTTTTTCGCCAGTTTCGAACAGCGCAGTAATATCATACTCATTACTGCGAGTTCCTTTTATAAACTTCTCACTACGAAATTGTTCGCTAAGTGCCCGAAATTGTGGAGTATGAATTGATGCCTCTAAAATCAATTCGATCGCAATTAGTATTTCTTCAAGCGACGAAGGTGTTCCTTTAGCCATGATATGGCCCGATAGAATTGAGTCGGTTACTTCCAAGTGCCCATCGAGGATCCTGACAACGCTTGCAGAGTCCATTACACCTTCTCCATCGGTGTGTTCATCTACAGGCAAAATTGCAAACTGACCTTCTACAAAACCCACATTTATTACTTCATCGTCAAGTTGGAGGCGCGCCTTTTTTTCTCCTACAAGAGCTTTTAAACGCGAGAATGAACTGGGCTCAAATGTTTCGAGCGCTTCAATTAGTGCAGTTATGTATTCGGCGAATGACACTTAATTTACATATTCAAGAATAGCACATCCCTCCTCGGAAATATCTTGGTTGCCAATTATGCCATCAACAATGACATTCCCAGAAGTTTCGTGAATAAAGCTACAGCCACCTCCGGCTGGATCAGCGGCGATGAATTGCAGTGCATCCGAAGCAGTAAAAGAAAATCGGAGATCAAAACTACTTCCTTTCCCACAAACTGTTACAGATTGGGGAGTCAGAGGATTTGCTCTATCCTGACGAAGTGCGGCCATCGCGCCTGGAACGCGTCTCAATGTTTTCGGTGCCAAATTAATTTTGCAATCAATCTCGCCAGGTGAAACGATAAGATCAGGACCCTCACGGTGAATACTAAACCAAGTTGCTCCAATTATCGAGTGTGCGCGGTTCGTTGTCCGAGCAAACACTGCGGATAATGATTTACATTGGAAGTATCCCCACTCCCACCCGATGTCATCTCCCCAGAACCACCTTCCCCAATTATGATCATGATAGGCGGTGAATCGATTGTCTAATCGTATTTTTTTCCCGTCTAACTCCAGAATACCAAAAGGTTGAAGCTTTGGAATCAATCGCCATGAAATCCATCCTTTGCCAAAAGGCATAGGAAGATCAATGCTAAGATAAGACGATACAGCCTTCGCAATGAAGTCAGCATTAAGTCGATTATCCATTTGCCGAACACCTACATGTATTGAAGGTGTAGTAGAAGATATTAGGAAGCCCATGTGTTGAAGACCGATAAAATTGGGTCGCATGTTAGCTTCTAATTGAGAAACAACCTCTACATTCCCAATCCAACCTAAACCTTGGCTAATGAAAGCTGACCCCGCAGCCATTGAACGCTGATCCAAGGGATCACCATGCAGAGACGTATTAAAGATTCCCAAAGCTTTAGTCTCAAAATCAATGAGGTTGAGATGAAACCAATCTTTATACGAGGACCGTGTCGGATCAAAGATAATGGGACTTTGAAGCGTATCGTGAAGAGACATTATTAGTAGTAACTTGCTTAAATGAGAATCTTTTTTATAGTGTCCATTTTGAATGTGTTTGTTTCTATAGATGTGCTAGCGAGATCTTCAATTATCCGAATGAAATATCGGGAATAGGCCCACAGGCCAATTGTCACATCCAAATAATCAATCTCTATCTTACCCATATCATCGGTCAGGCAAGTTGTAGGTCTGTCGTAGACCGTAAAAGCTTGAAGTTCAGAATGTAGATCGTTTGAAAGGACAAGGGCTACGTCATTTTGGAGTTGATCAAGAACTGGCGAAGGGATGGTATTTCCCAGCCAATCTGAAATTCGGAGTTTTTGCCAAAGAGCACGCCCATTAGATGTATGATGCTTGCTCTCTAAGGCATTTCGTAAACGTAAACCCTCGGTTGTTTGACTTACTTCCTTTCCCAGTTTTGCCATACCTGCGATAATTGATCCAAGTGCCTCACCTCCAGAAATGTAACGTAGAATTGTTAACCGAGAGTGGAGGGACGCGAGCAGGTTCTTAGTAGAACGGGGACATGCAGAATCTTTATCTGCAAGATTAATCTTTGAAGATTGCTTCATGGCTTTTTGCGGCGTTTACTTAAAGGTTTTGGTGCTGGTTTCTTTGCAAGCTGTTTCACATTCTTTTGCTTTTGAATAGTTACAGCGACAGGCAAAGCCCCTTTTAAGAAGCCTTCCAACGTAAGACTGCCATGATATACGTCGGATGGAAGATCAGAGGGAACATCGAGAATTACTCGGAGCGATTTTGAGGAATTCGGAGGGATTAGAAGATTCGCTGGTAAATAATCTGCGATTGCATACCACGTAACGCCTGAGGGCGAAATTAAGGGAGTAAGCATCGGTAGAATATAGGAGTAGGACTTTTGAATGTTTTCAATTTCTAAATTTATCTCGATAGGCTTTCCAAATGATCCCGAACCGCTAAGTAAGGTACCCTTCTTTGGGATTACAACTGTTCCAGGAGTTGCTGGCGCAGCAATGCCTTGTAATCTTCGTAAGTATCTTAGGCTCTCATCCGAGACCCTCATCTGGTACTCGCTTTGCAAATTCAACATTTCCTTAAATAAGGAAGACAATTGATTGCTTTGCTTTCCTTGTTCCTTAATCTGAACGTTTGAAATTTTCATGGTAGTGTAATTATTTGGTTCTATCAATTACGTAATTGAGCATCTCCTGCAGAAAGCGCCGATCATCATTGTTTTCCCAAATGCTCAATCGATTTCCTTCACAATTCAAAGCCTTCTCAGAATACTCAATAGCTAGAGAACGAGCATAGTGCAATGAGCCGGCTTTTCTTATTGCACCAAGAAGCCACGATATGTCACTCTCTGTTTTATCGTTCCTAACTTTTCTTAAAATTTTGATGGCCCGAGATCGGTCTCTTTTTGCTGCAACCCTTAAAAAATGAAGCAGAATGACTGTTCTTTTCCCTTCCCATAAGTCTCCCGCATTTTCTTTCCCATATTCTTGAGAATCTCCTTCTAGATTAAGTAAATCGTCATGGATCTGAAACGCGATTCCAGAATAAAAGCCAAGTTCGGTAAGAGGTAGTAACTCGGATGACAAGAGAGCTTTATTACCAGGTGCTAGGCCACAAATTACACCAATCCTTAACGGTGCAATTACAGTATATGCACATGTTTTTTTATAGGCCATTCGAACGTAGTCACGATCCGTTAGAGAAAATTTATTTTCTGCAATCCACTCTAATTCAATGGCCTGTCCTTCGGCAGACTCTCGGGCCATTCGCTCTATTTCGATCAAAACCATCAAGGCTTTACGGACGCCAAGCCTTTGTGTGTTCTCAATCAACGGACCCATTGCAAGGACATTCGTAGCATCTCCGACATTGATTGCCACTGGTGCTCCTTTCGCGCGCAGCATTGTTTGAGAACCACGTCGAAATTCACTACCGTCTTCCACGTCATCATGGAGTAAAAAAGCGTTATGAAATAATTCCAAAGCAGCGCATGAGAGAATGGCCTGTTCAGTAATCCCTCCTACCGCACGACACGCGGCTAAGCATATTGCCGGTCTTAGCCCCTTTCCCTCCCGGAGAGGGTAATCCTCGAGCAGAGTATATAAAGGACCGTATCCCGTGCGCCGCCGTTCTTTAAATATGCGATTGAGTTCAGCGCTTACTATATTCTTAGCTTCATTCAGAACTTTGTTAACAAGCGAGACATTATGTGACATTGCCTCAATTCAATCTGTTGTGTTTCAGCTCTCGTTATAATATTACAAGTAGCTATGAAACGAATCCTAATATCATCTGCATGGCTCAATCCGCAACGCAGCTATGACGTTGCGACCTGGAAAAAAAGGAGTAACCCATTTACAGTCAACGCGCCCATAACGGAGCACTTCGGGCTAAGGTTTCTGAAGGCCAATCATCCTGAAATAACGATATTGGAATATCCAACAGGAGATCAGTTTATTAATGAGGCATCAAAGGGCTGGGATGCAATTGGGATTTCGTTTTATATCAATGAAACCAATGATGCAGTCCAAATGGCGGAAATCGCCCGCAAATATGGAGTACCGGAAATTTGGGCTGGTAATTACGGGGCAATGACTCCTGCAATTCAGAACCGATTTGATAAAGTGTTTATTGGATGGGGAGAACTTCCCTTGGCGGAAGAACTAGGAAAGTCGCCTGCCGAACTGATTCATCCTCCTATGTTTATGAGGATATTTTTCCATGGACTCCAAGTTCAGACCTGGGGTGTATTGTTCACTTCACGGGGATGTAACAAGTCTTGCACCTTCTGTCAAACACCGCGCTTTTATCGCAAACCATATACTCTCGATCTCTCTACCATTGATGCTGTCCTGAAACAGTACCGCGCGGCAGGTGTAAGTCAAATCATAATACTCGATGAAAATTTCGGCTACTTTGAAGATTATACACGAGAGATAATCGAACTATTGGACCGCTATAGGCTGAAGTGGAACCCTATGACTCGGGTAGAAACCTTATACAAAAATTATGATCTTTGGAAAATGTATGGAATGAGGGGCGCCTCTATAGGCCTCGAAAGTTTGAATCAGGATTCTCTTGACAGTGCGCGGAAGGGCAATGACCTTACGCAGAGTAGGGAAATTTTGCGATGGATGAAACGAGACCATCTTTTTATTCAAACATTTTATATAATTGGCTTCGAACAAGATTCAGAGAGTTCGATCCGTGAGAATATTGAGGAACTTCGGCATTATCATATAGACTCTCCACAAATTCAGATCCTTACTCCAGAGCCGGGTACGAAGCTCTTTACCCACATTGAACAAACATACGGTATGACAACGTATGACTATTCCCTATATGATACGACACATTTAGTTTGGAATCACCCGAGTATTCAGGCCAGGCAAATGCAAAAATTGCAATTATGGGCAAACGATCGATTATTCACACCAATGAATTCGATTCGAACGTCGTTAAAGATTGTCTCGCAATCTTTTTATGCCTTTGATAAGGGCTTGAAATCGGTTGTTTCAACACCATTGTGGACCGGAAATATCAATTCTTTTCAGGTGCCACATCGCGAATTAATTAAGTATGGCTCGCGACGAGGAGACCATGCGCGACTCGACTTAAGCGATAATGCCTCTTGATAATGTATGTCCTTTGATTTTTATTGTCCTTTAGGGACCGTTAGTATTGAGCCTCCCGGTCCTCCGTAATCCGTTTCTGCCAGCTTTCTTTGGAAGCCATCCAGCGCTGAAAATTCCGCAAATGATGCTTCTTTTTAATCGGTAATGTTATCGTAGCAGATTGCGGTGCTGTCGATTCCACCTCAGCCTCGATAGCGAAGGAATGTGTCTCTGCCTCGACTTCGGCATCGCTTACTTTGCTGCTATTCATGTAGTATGGTTGCAAGGTAGCAATTTTAATGGTCGCCACCTCTTCAGGAAGTTCTTCTTCCTCGTTAGTACGGAAATTAGCACTCACTTTGGGGATTAAATGAGTTTCGAAAGGCGCTTCCTTAAAAGCTCTCTCTGCCATAACTGAAAGTGGTTTGTCTAATGGGTGAATTGCTACTATAGGAGCAGTTTCGTCGGAGGCAGTAATCTGGCGAATAATTGCCGTTACTTTCCGAGCCAGCCTCTGAGCCGGTTCAACCGCTTGAATGGTAGCGCAAAAAGCCTGATAAATCGCAGCGAATGCCCCCAAAACGGTGATACCGGTCATAACTCTTCGTAGTAGGGTAAGTCCCAGAAATTCGTGGGTCAAAGTGGCTGTAGTCAATTGAGTTTTCATAAGACCTCCAACAGAACAGGTGATCACACTCAATGTATTATTTTTAACACACTATAATAAAAGAGCCGAATAACATGCCAATTGTTCTTTGGTCAAATGATCGGCACTTATAACTAAACTGGGCATCGATGCACGATCAGCTTCATTATTCAGAAGTAGTAAAGCTTACGGCAAATATTGTATATTTGTGGTAAGGAGCTGTGTAAAAGTGATCTTCTGATTAGATGCTTTAACATCGATACAAGTTTGCCACGCCGGCAGTGGTTTTAAGGCTGGATGAAGGTAAAAGACTGTCTGTTGCTCTGCTTGTTGCAATCCTCAATGACATTTTTCGAACATGGGTCAATATCGGGTTCTATGGGTAAAGGATAAAACGACATCCGAAGAGTCTATTCGGATCGAGCCAAAACTCACACATCGAGACGAAGTTTTTTTGCTCTTACATGCGGCTGTCGAAGTAGAGCACTCACTGATGCTGCAATACCTATATGCTGCATATAGCGTGCAGGATAGTGGACGATCTCCCAAAGAGACAGAATTTCTTCAAAACGCCAAAAGTACGCTCGTTGAAATTGCTAGGGAAGAGATGGGTCATTTCCTGACGGTCCTCAATCTTCTTTCCTTTCTTGGTGGTCCCGTAAATATTGGAAGAGAAGAATTACCCTTTAATGGTAACTTGTATCCTTTTCCGTTTACGTTGGAACCGCTGTCTAAACTCTCCCTTGCCAAATATGTACTTGGAGAGATGCCCGCAAATCCTAAAGTAAATGTAGATAGAGTGAAAGAGCTGTTCGATAAAGAGTCCATGCCCATTGCATTTCATAGAGTGGGAAGACTCTATGCTCGGTTAAGTGATTTATTACAAAGCTTGAAGTTATCTCTTGACGAGCCGATTAGAAGAGACGCCCAGACCGGGAATACAGACTGGGGTGCACCCAGGGATATTTTTGCTCTTAGGATAACTTCCGTGGAAGAAGCTTTTCGTGCCGTGGAGGAAATTGATCGTCAAGGGGAAGGCATGCAGGACACCACTGGTGCTCCCTCACACTTCGAGCGATTTTATAATTTATTTCAACAGTGGGAAGATATGGAAGCGACTGAAGGGTGGGCTAATTGGAGTCCGGCAAAACTCGTTCCTATCGACCCTTTTATCGATCGAGGAGATGTGAAAATATCGGGACAGGATAATGCCAATGCGATCACACATCCCGATTCTATTATCATTGCTGATTTATTAAACTTACGCTATCGAAAACTATTAGCACTCCTCCGGCACGTTACGTTTATTGGCAGTTCAGGTATTGTTTCCACGATTGAGCAGCGACACCGAGAAGAGCTTATTCAGTGGGCCCTGGATGACATGCGCATAATAGCAGGTCTATCGTCTCTTCTTACAGAACTGCCGCGTAAAGATATAGAAAATAAGGACGAAGAGAGTGTGCTACGTGCAGCGCCCATCTTCGAGCTTCCATATTCTATCGAAGTACCTCAGAGCGCTGTCGGTCGATGGAGCTATCACCTTGAGATTGTCAAGACCATCAGGGATAAAATGTCTGAGGCCCAGGGGACCAATAATCCAATGGTTGTTCCGTTAATGTTGCAATCGTCTCCTTCTATTCTCGCGATAATTCAGACCCTGGAGCAGCGAATACAGGAAGCAGAAGACCGGAAGACACTCCCGGTAATTATCGTGGGTGCAGGTCCGGCTGGCCTTTCGGCCGCGGCGACTTTAATTCGCCGTGGAGTAAAAGTACATGTAATCGAACGTGCGAAAGAAACCGGGGGAAAGGTCAGCAGTGCCATGGAAGGTAGTCTCAGCACAGAACACGGGGTACACGGCTGGTGGATGAATTATAAAAACTTCGATAGGCTGCTAGAATGGTCCGGAATTGACCCTAATGATGTCTTGAAAGAAGCTGATGGCTCTGCGTTAGCGATAAGTACGGGGAAAATTGTCAAACTTCGTTTATTTCGGTGGAGTATTCCAAGTCCACTATTTCTAGCGCTACAAATTCTTCGGTCACCGTTATTTGGTTGGAAAGAGTTATTGAGGCTTATTCCCTTTACGCTTCATCTTTTGGCTTTTAAACATGAGACAAATTATGCAGAATATGACGGATTCTCCTTCCAGACCTTAATGGATCATTGTGGAGTACCGAAAAATATTCAGCAATTAATGCTAAAGCCGTTTATTCTGTCTTTCGACTTCACGATTCCCGAGCGGGTTTCTGCTGCTTGCGGATTAAGCGGGCTACAGTTTTATTTACTTCCGGACCAAAAATCGATATTAGCTCGCTGGGCTCGCGCTCTACCAGATACGGTTATTTATTCACCGATCATTTCCTCCATTATTCGCAAAGGAGGTACTGTATCGCTTTCAAAAACGGTTACAAATGTCTGTTCCGAGTTTGGCGCTGTCACCGGCGTTAACGCTCTTAGTGTAATTCAGTCTGACGCTCAAGTCGCAGAGACAGTTATCGGAAGCATTTCGATTTCCAGTATTCCAACTGATTCTTATCAAAAGTTTCAATTATCAAATCTAACTGTATATGTAGGCAAATTCAATGGCAATATCGTTGCCCTCAGTGCCCGATGTTCTCATGCCGGTTGTACTGTCGACTGGTCGCAAGAACAAAATTCATTCTTATGCCCATGTCACGGTGGGAAGTATGATGTGAATGGTAACGTCATTCAGCCACCTCCTCCCTCTTCGCTTACTGCTCTAACGAGCCGTCCAAATGGACAAATGATAGACATTCTTGGCCCGGTGACTAATGAATTTCTACCGGCACGAGATGTTATTCTTGCATGTGATTTAGAAGGGACGAGGTCGATTCTTGCAGCTACGAACAATGCTGATCAATTAGTAAAACAAATTTGCTCTCTCGATACTAATCCGGTCATTGTGGTAAGGATTTGGTATAAAAAGGACCTTCATGCGATTGATTTGGAGAGCGCTGTTGCCTCTGGCTTTCGTTTTATTGATAATCTATTTCACGTTAATGACTTTGACATTCCGATCAGTACTGAAGGGTATGTAATTGAAGTACAATCGTATCGAGTCGATACTTATTTGAATCTTGATGATAAGGCAACCTTACAGTTGGCGATTTCAGATCTCAGTATTATCGATAAAGCATTTGGAGATGAAGATTCCATATTACATTTTCGGATCAATCGACACCGTAATCTTTTTACCCGATATGGTCCCAATCAGGACCAACTTCGACCATCCGCTAAGACCGAATTGGACGGGCTTCTTCTTGCAGGAGATTGGACTCGCGCCGATTTTAGTGTTTGGATGCAGGAACGGGCTGTCGTATCGGGAATTCGCGCTGCCAACATTATTCTTTCTAGTCGCGGTTTAGCTAAGGAGCCTATTATTCGACTTCCTGAGGAAGGGCTGTTGCTTCGATTCTCACGAGTTGTTGCTCGAGCCCTTAAGAAGATACATCTAATTTCATTACCGCAACAAAAGACATTAATAGAAAAGAAATCTAAGATCAAGTGGTTGAACTTTAGTGAGTTAAGTCCGACGATTCTAATACATAAACGAGATCGTCTTAAACGTCATAGTTAGCAGAATTCAAAGCTCTCCAGCCTTTTCTCTTTAATTGATTTCTTACAGCAACTACTCTATTTTTGCGAACAATATTTTTGAAGGAGGTTAGAATTATCATATATTCGTATGACTAAGTAAGTCAAACATCCTTCGTTAAAGTGGGTGGATATACACTTAAAGGTCCTCAAAGTAACTCACGCCAATGCTAACTGTTCTCTTCAAAGAGAAGCGGAAGTTTGACCTTAAGAGCTTTACCGATCGCGGCAAGCGTCTTGATCGATACATTCTCACGTCCGCGCTCCAACTCGCCCAGATAGGCTGGACTCACATCCGAATGTTCGGCGAGCTTCTCAATGCTCCACTTTTTTATGGTGCGGTACTTGCGAATATTTTGACCGACGAGAAGAAGAACGTCCAAAAAATAAACAAGATAGCGGAATGTAATAGTCTACGCCAGTCTCTATACCGACTACTCGACGATTTTTTGTATTATCTTTGTGCCACAAGGTCACAAATGGGTGACCACCGGTAACCATTTGCGAGTTGGATGGTCTATTCTCGCAGAGCTTTTGTAAACTAATGGAGGTCAAATGAAGAAGTACCTGTGTCTCGTCCTGCTCTTATTGAACGCATCTCGAATTGCTCACAGCCAAGGCAGCTATCTGGAAAGTGTAAAGCATACCAGACCACGTTTTGGCGACCAAACAGGTTTTGTTCTTATTGCAGGCGGAGGCGATCGGTGGCCGTTCAGTTGGCCTACTTGGGACAGCACGCGAAGTCAGGGGTGGCCGCCGACGACCCCAACGAGCTTACAGTACAGCGATCACTACCGTTTCAACGATCCGTTGGTCCACGATACCGTGGGAATGAATGGTATTAATGATGGTGGCCTTTGGGTAACACTTCGCGACACTGGTTCATGGATCAATTCACTTATAGGAAATGATAAGGCATCTTGGTTTGATGCAACGCCTGATACCCTCGTAAAGGACCCACGAGAACCGCTCAGTTCTTATATTAAAGTCTCTATGACAGGCGAAGATGCAGTAATGTTAAATGCTCTATGTATTCGATTTGAGTGCGAGCGCCATCACAGAGCGACATCTACTTCTTGGGACGATTCGGATTTTGCTGAATATGCCGGATTTGTTACTGATTCAACCACAACTCTTATTGGTCATGATACTTTGGACAGTAGAGGCCAAGCCACATTCCCTCTTTGGTTGCGGGGGACGTTGAGAGCGGCAGATACCCTTCATACTTTAGTTCGGATGTACAAAGGAACCGATGCGGCAGGACTATTTGAAAATCGTCTTTCAATGCCAACGTTTTTATCGAGTAGTCCTTATTGGCATCCCGACCTATCGAATAGGAAGCTAGTTATTTCTGCCCGAATTAGATTGGATAGTATGAATGCTGCTGACACTCTTTCAAAACTTCTTGCCCTTAGTTCTCCAAAGAATGCTTTTTCAATCAAAGTATTGGAACGAAATGGGAGCAGCTTCCAGCCACTACTAAGCGATACCTTTACAATTACGACAGCAAACTTTCCTCATGCGGGAAATAATTTCGATACGCTTTTTACGTTTCCGTTTTTGGCGAATTTAACAAATGACTCTATAAAGATTCAGATGTACTGGTTTGGTAACGCCTCGCTTAGTGCCGATTATATCGATATTATGACTGATTCCTGCGGTGTAGATGACACTACAAAAGATGCGGCTGGATTGCTTGCTATTCAAGATAAGCCAGCAAGTGATTTCGTTCGCTATAATGGTGGCCGCTTTGTCGGATATAATTATCTTGTGAATCATGGTGGAATCGATACCGTCATTAATCGACTCTTTAAACCTTATGACAGCCTCGCAAATTTTACATGGACGGACGAAGATCCGCCGGGATGGGGAAGTGTCGATTTTCAGAAGCGCTTTGCAAAGCGTTTGCGTGATCTGACGAACATTGAGTATATCCATTACATTGATAGTGCAGGGCTGGGAATGACAGGCGATCCACATGCGCGTTGGTGGTGGTACCCTGGGGTCGCCAGCATTCCAACGGCATATTTAGAAGGGGTAAGTAGAGGATGGTTTGACTCTTCCAAATATGCTGACCCACGATACTTCGCCTTAGAAGAATACAGATGGAACTTCACTACGCCGTTGCCACGGCGGATTACCGCGATGGATACGGTATCACTGCATAATTGGGTGAACAACCATGCTCGCCAATGGGCAGTCTGGGCTTGGGGAGCAAATGGTGCGCCTGGAGTTGAGATTACTCCTTACAAATATTACAATAGAGATTTTTATACTAAGTGCTCACAAGATTCAACACTCGCCGGTCTCATTGATGATCTTCGTTGGGCAAAACGAGTAACGGAGAGAACTAAAAAACCTGGTTTCCATCAACGATTTTTCGTCGCACTCCAATCGGGTGCAACTGCCAATATTTATGATTCAACAAATGCGGCCCAACACGCCGGATTTCCAGGCTTACGAGATATGACCGGCGCCGAGTGGAAAGCAAGCGCCCATTTAACTGTGGCACTCGGCGCATCGGGAATTATCCCGTATGAAGGTGTTCTTGGAGCGCCTGCTGGGCAATCCACCATCGCGGCGGTTGATGGTGGATTATGCAGTCCATGGGGGTATCATGATTCCGAATTTGTGCATGTATCAAATTTAGATGATGAAGCCTATACAGGAACCCATGATGAAGATGTATGGATGGGCTGGAATGAGCGGTTCGATACTGCGGCTAAAGTATTCCCTTTACTTAGATTGTATGGGGACACTTTGTTGAAGTGCAATTGGCTGGGAGATTATCGAGCCTATGAAACTTCTCCCGGCAGTTCTATCCCATTCTACGATACCATTCGGGCCGCTGACGACAGTAATAGGTTAGACCGGTATAGCAAGATCAAGGATACGAACCGGACCTACGCTTTTGTGTCCGTGTGGCAAGACACGCTAACTAAGGACACGTTGCTCTACATCGTTAACATGCGGACCGACGACTCGTGGGATACCACCGGCAACTGTTCGATGCAAGATCGCCGCTACATCTCGATGCGGCTCAAAGCAAACCACATGGTCACCGATGTTGCCGATATTGGTCTTATCGGTTCTTACAAGGTCGTGAATAATTACGTGGATGTTAGCAGTCCTTCCACAGACTCCTTAAAAGTATGGCTCCTTCCTGGAGACGGTGTGCTAGTGAGGCTATCACCGGCCAAGCTTATGCCGGTCGCGATCGATTTTCCGAAGACTGATACTGCAACGCATGATTACTACAATCACGGCTACATTCAGTTCGACCGTCCGCTTGATGGCGTGGAGTCAAAGAGCAGTCCGACTACATGGCGTGTGCCGTCAGCAACGAAGCATTATGCTGTCGGTGTGCCGGACACCAGCACCGTCACATTTCGGCAAGATTCATTGCTCTATCGCCGGTTCGATACAATTCGGCCTGAGCGATGGAGACATCAGAACTGGTCGGATGTCAATGGCCAGCATTACGGATTCCAACGGCATCTTACTCCGATTCTCTCTGGAAGTAGCCGCCCCGGACAAACTGGGCTTGACTCGATCGCACACTGGTTCTCGGTCAGCACCGATCTCGAAGGACTTGGGGGCGGCGGCAATTTCAAATTCAACGATCCGTTTTTTGTGGACGCCTCTTACAACAATCAGTCCGGTTTTACGGTGAAGTCGAATCCCTTTATTCTCGACAGCACCATTCTATCTGATCCTGGAGTGCCGGGTAGCCCACTGGCATCACATACGCAGCATTATGGTGGCGTGTTCAGAAAGCAACATCTTCTGTCATTCGACACCTCTCCTGGCTATTCGCTCCACGCTTACCAGAAGTTTACCTGGTTCTGGCTAACGGGATTAGATACACTTCCGACATGGCAAGACTGGTCGTTTCTGGGATGGTGGCGAAACGATAGCCTGCTGGGTACGACAGCAGATAGTAATAAGTGGTTGCCATTCTGCCTCTCATCGGAGACTCCGATCACGATCCTGAAGGACAGTGCATCATACGTCGCTCACTATAAGGCCCACAATGAGGCATATCTCACATCTGGTTCAAAGGACACGGGCTATGGTTTTAACAACCAGCGTAAGATGGTCTATATCGGTCGTGATTCTACCAACCGGGGATGGTATCGAAACGTCTTTACCTCAGCCGGTCGAATATATACGGCGAGTGGTCGCGATGGGGATTATGTGCCACCGTATGCCGACTTCTGGACCAATTGGCGACCGGAAGAACTGGTGAGCGATTGGAATAATACTCATGCGTCGTTCCCGGCTCTTGCCATGCACAAGTTCGGTGGCGATACGATCTTTTCGATCGTGTACCAGCAGATGGTCGATACCGCTAGGCATTATATGGGTATCATGCACGCCTATAAGGATTCGAACGGTCATTGGTGGAGCGAGCGCGTGGATAGTGATTCGAGTGGCAATGTTTCCACCGAAGCGACACCGGTTATCGCTCGTGTCGATGCACCCGGTTCTCCAGGAGCTAGAGGCGACGTGATCGCCTGGACTCAAAGTGATGGTATTCACCTGCGGGCGATCGCAACCAACAAGGGGAAAATGGTAAACCAATCGAGCGAGCGAATCTATTTGGATACGACAGCAAAATATCCAACGGTCTGGGCTGGCGATAGCTCGAGCACTCACGATACCAGTTTTGTGATTTTCGTCTGGGGCACTGATACAATGCGTCTTCCGGGCCGTGACACATGGACGCCGTTCTGGATTGCATGGCAGCAGCGTCATGCGTGCCCGCCACCGCCTGCACAGCGTCCTCCGGGAGCCACAACCGTGTGGGACATCTTAGTCCAAAAACTCCAACTCCACCAGATCGAAATTGCTGGTATTACCTACTGGGAGTATATCGATACACTTCCCGGCGAGCCGGTCGATACGGTTAGTTACACTGTATGGCCACAAAGTTATAACAACTTCCGTCCGTGCCTTTCGGGATTGAATTCCGCAGATACCTGTACGGTAATGGTGGCGTATGAATCGGACGAGTACCTTCCCACCGCAGGGCCATTTCAGGGAGTCACGGTGGCGAAGACCCGATCGCCTGGACTTCCATGGACGAAATCGGTCCATATCACTGCTCCCCCAGGGCATTACTACGGACAGCCGTCCCTTCAGGTAACGAAGTATAAGCAGGATACCGTGCAGACGTATTATTTTTATTCCGTTGCATTCGAAGACAATAGCAACTCCGTCTGGAACTGCGCTTTGGATAGCAATACGTTCCGTGTGACCATCGAAAACTTTAGTGCTGTACATAGTCCACAGCTATCGGTCGAAGCGGACGGACAGGATTCGAACGTTCGACGGACCTCATTGGACTTCAGCACTCCAGCCAACCTGGAGAATGGGCGCATGGGATTATTCAAAATGAACGTCAACCATGGCACACTCCAAGAGTACCGTCAGGTCTCCGAACAGGATGATAGTGACAGCTATTGGGTGACTCACGGCATGGGAGAACTCATAGTTGATAATGGCTCGGTGGTAACACCGCTCGATCTCATCTACCGGCCCGACACGCTCGGCATCGATTCAGCCCATCCGGCATCCTGGTTTATGAGGACGGAAACCTTCACCCTACCGGCCACAGGGAGCTTCTACTATACACCGTGGATCGCGACTTCAAACGATACTCAGTATTTTAGTTTGCATCACGACCCGGTGGTCTATTATCTCGGCTTCTACGATACCACGGGTAGTCTGCTTACGGTCCTGGACTCGATCGGAATCAGCGATTCAGTTCGTTCCATCGCTCCGGCCATGAGGACGATCACTCTTGATTATCCGAAGGACTGGCCGGGATTTGTGGCACTCTCCCGCAACCGAGGCAAACTCCGCGATAGTGGCGCAAAGGTGCAGGACATTATTACTCCACGGAGATTCTCGGCTGAGAAACAGCGCGCAAAAGGACTAACGGCTGTAAACCCGGAAGATGTGGTGATAGCGACCGATCCCAATCCATTCCGCGATTATACGACCGTAGATTTTGTACTGCCTCAGGAAGCCGTGGTGACGATCGAGGTTCAGGACGCGCTCGGCAAAGAGATCGGCAAACTGATGGATTGTCAGGTGCTACATGCCGGTGAGCATACCATTAACTGGCATCCATCGAAATTGGGGCTTCCGAGCGGGGTTTATACCGTGGTACTCCATTACGGTAACTCGGCCTATACTTCCCGTGTTATTTATATGAAGTAATGAGAGCAATTGCTATCTTCATATTATTCGTACTGTGTACAGGAGGTTTATCCTCCTGTACACACTCCACGGGTCCTAATAACGAATGCGATACGTGTGTGCATTCTACACCGCATGCTGATACTATTACAGTGATACCAGCATTCGGACAAGTTGCTGTTGATTCAATTACGCTTTTTAAGATCCTGCCGAAAAACTTTACTTTACCACAACGATATATTGTAAAGTGGTTATTTGATTCAATTGCCAGAAGTGTACAGAACAAAGATGTAATTTCTTACTCGTTCGCTACCGCCGGAGTTCATACGATTAATGCAACTTTGATTGACTCCGCGGGCGGAGTTCTCGCAAAAGCCGGGGCAACGCAGGTTGATACGATAATCAAAGCTTCACCTGGGCCAGACACTACATCGCATAGCTTCACTTGGCAAGAGTTTACCAATGTCGGTAATGAGAACAATATGACAGGGTGTTGGGTCTTTGGACCTAACTGTATATACGCTAATAACGGCTATGTTCACAAATGGGATGGGTCATCCTGGCAGACGCTTCATCTTTATTGCCCAGATCCCAATGTACAGAATCTAATCAACGGAGCATTGAGTGGGCGTACCATTTTTGGCTTTGATACCAATGATTACTGGCTCATTGGTGGCCGAGTGTTATTTCACTATGTCGGTAATGGAATAGCCGAGGATTATCCCACTAATCAGTTTACCTATACACTCCACTCCGGCTGGGGTGTATCTTCCAACGATCTATTTGTGGTAGGTGACAATGGCACCATCCTTCATTTCGATGGCACGAACTGGATGCGAATGAGTACGCCGACGACGAAGAATCTCTACGGCATTTGGGGAACGTCATCGTCCGATGTTTGGGCAACAGGATATAATACGTCTACAGGTGACGATGAAGTGTTGCATTATGATGGTGCTTCTTGGTCTGTTGACGGTTTATCAAGTTCTGGTGTCGCTAAAAACTGGGGAATCGATCGCGTTTTTGCGTACGATAGCGCTGGTCATCATGGGGTAGCCGCTATTGGATGGACCGTCTGGCGGCGAACTGACCAAGGGCAGTGGCGAAGCGATAGCGCCACCCTCCCTAATAACGTCGCGGGAAGAATCTATATGGGACAAATTTGTGGAAACGCTGCAAACGATCTTTTATGCAGTGGCGATTATGGGCTCATAGTTCATTGGAACGGTGCAAATTGGAAACGCTACGATCAATATCTTGATCTCAATAGCTCCTTTATTTTAGGGCAGACCTCAATGAAAGCGAATACTGCTTGTGTCGTAGGGTATAAGAATGGAACGAGTTGGGTATTAATTGGTCAACGGCAATGAGAAAGAGCATTAGAATTATTATTGTTTGCTTCTGCGGCCTATTCTACTTTTCCGGTGTGGTTTTGGGGCAACGCACAGTGCTTCTTAACTTAACAAGCGTGAGTGTGGTGAATGATACTACCGTTGTAATTGTGGGAGAGCATGGGACGCTTCTTAGAAGCACCGACGCTGGGCGTTCGTGGGTTGTCCATCATTTAAGTGACAGTAATTTTAGTTCGGTTTCTTTTTTAAAAGAAACAGGTGCTATTAACGTTACAAATGGCCACATGTGGTTTGAAACTACTAATGGTGGCGACTCGTGGCAGTTACATAATAATTCGAACTATGATTTTATTTTTCCAGTCGGCGAAAGCATTCTTATGGCTGAGGCAAGTTCACGTGAAAGACTCACCCGATTTCATGCACTCGACGATAATTTAGATTCTTTTCCTCACTGGTCTTATACCGACCCGCACTCTTATCCTATTCAAAAATACGGTCTGGCTACCTCGATTAGCAAAGAGGGATTAGCAGTTATTGCTGGTAATGGAATGGTAAGTATTCAAGGGCACGACTTTCCGGCCTCCTATATACTTGTTTCAACCGACTCGGGGCTAACATGGAGTACACAGTTACGCCAGAGTGGTTTTTCGGGTATATTTTGGATCTACCAGATGGATTTAACGCCGTCCGGGCGGATTGTAGCGAGTGGCATAGATCCTTGGTCTGCAACAGCCAATACAATGGTTATATCTAATGGGATTGCCACCGCGCCGCAAAACTGGACAACCAGGTCAATAGCAGTAGGTTTGGCTTTTGCCTGCGTTAATGATTCAATATTCCTTGCCGCTGGTGACTCCGGTAAGGTCTATAGATCCATTGATACATGTGGTCACTGGGATAGTGTTTATCTACCAACAAAAGCTACCTTTCGCGCTATTGCATCGCGAGGGAATTTAGCTGTTACTGTTGGGGACAGTGGGTATATCTTTTGCTCCCATGATTACGGTTTGCATTGGACAGAATCCGATATGTCCGAAGGAGTTTGTCTGCCAAATACTGTAGGGGATCTAACAATTCAATCGATAGAGGCTAAAGAAGGCCATTTAGATATAAAGTATGTTGCTTCGAATAGTACCGATCACATATCGGTTCGCCTTCTCGATTTGCTTGGAAGAGTAGAGAGCAGCCAAGAAGAATACTCAGCATTTGACGCTAATAGTATCTCTCTTCCGTATAGCCATCCGGGATTTTACATTCTACAGCTAAGCGAAGGCTCACAAACGATCGCACAGAAGGTAGCCGTTAATTAGAGTTGAAGGTTCGGAGCAGATTTGATAAAATTGCAACTCATAAAGTAACGTCGTCTTCAAAGCGGCGTGGGGCTAATTCTTTGGTTGCTCATTGCTCCCGCCGCTTAACTTTATTTGGGAAGCCTTCAGACCGGCTTCTTAGGTGAACAAAAGCGCAGCTAGGTGAGGGAAATTTCCTTCACTCGCTGCGCTTTATTAAAATGCTCCTTACCCTTGACCTACACTCTTAGAGAAATAAAAAGCCCTCAAGAGGGCAAGAGCGTACTCGAACGCATAGGCGAAACATTAATATTTAGTAGTAAATTTACATCAAGTTGCAAGTCATAGTAATGTCGTCAAAGAGAAGCGGGTAGGTGCTCGATCACTAGAAATTTAGCACAATTTGCGCTTAGTCTGTTGCATATTTGTTACGCGCGGCAACCCAATCGTATGGGAAATAAGGACTTAGCGCACCCGTAGGGACTCGAACCCCAAACCTTCTGATCCGTAGTCAGATGCTCTATCCAATTGAGCTACGGGTGCAATCAAAGAGAAAAAACAAGCTAAAAACTCACTTTTCTGCTTCGTGGACAGCGCTTAACGGCGCTACCTCGCTGGAAGTTCTCGTTTCAGCAAAATTGCCCGGCTCCATGCCTTTTTGAGTTACCCCCTGAGCAAGATGGACCACATGATGCTCCTGGAAATCCAGAGCAATTGGCGCGATGAGTTGCTTTAAGGTTTGGGTAAACGTAAGGCCGTATTTATTTAAGTAATACACGAGCGATAACTCACGCTCCTGAAGCTCGCCCGATGGCAAGATCGCTGCAAGCAGTTTATCGAGTTGTGCTTTAGCGGTCGAATGACGTTTGCGTTCGGCGGCGAGCGTTTTATCTTTAAAGTCGCGCAGTGAAGTCAGCAGCTTTCCTTTTAAGCTCGTAAGGGCGCCATCGAGTGTAGCATCTGCCTTCTTCACCGTATCACGAAGATCTTCAAGCGTCGTATCGATCTCCGTAATTGCAGCTTCGAATTTAGGAATAAGCTCGGTATCGATCAACGCATCGAATAATGCAGTATTGCGTCCGTGTGCTTCGGATAGCACATCTTCTGCTGTGACATGGAATTTGGTGAACACCCGTTCGAGCCGTTCTTCAATGATGGTAGCACTGAAGCGTGGATGAATGAGTGGCATGGGAAGCGATTCTGTCCACTCGTACGCCGCGCGGAATTGTGCGAAGTAGGCGATCTCACCGGGACCAGCAACATACGCGGCTGTTGGCAAGAGTGAATCCTGGAAGAGCGGTCGCATTACCACATTCGGACTGAACCGTTCTGGATGTTCGTCAACGGTCGCTAAAAGCTCGGCAAGCGTGAATGTCTTTCTTGTCCCGCGGAGAAAGAATATCCGCTCGGTTGCATCTGCAGTCTTTTCGCGTTCGACGATCGCAAGCCGTTCACCATCATCATTAATGTAAAACAGATTGAGTGCTCGCGGTTTTACCTGGGCGTGGTATGCTTCCTCCAGTTGTACCGATTGAAGAACGATCTTCTCGGAGAGAAGTGGTGATGTTTCGATCTCTTTATGAAACAGCTCCTTCCCAAGCGCTTTTAATTCGTTCGAATTCGCATCGACAAGGAGCAAGCCATCATCACCGAAATACTGCAACAGCATCGCGGCGAAAGCTTCGCTGAAGGAGCGGCCGGGCGAATAAAGCTGCCGTAGCAGATCTTGTACGCGATCGGAGAATTCTGTTTTGGGAAGCTTCGCCTGAAGACCTTCAAAGAACTCGTTTAGGGCCGTCTCTTCCAGTTTGGTCGGGCCGGCTTGTTTTCGCCACACGGGGGAAGGGTCGTTGCGTAGCTCACTGGGCACATACTTTACGCTTTCAACCTGTCCTTCCGCGCCGAGTACATGTACCGATGAGATCTCTTCGAGATCATGGTCTTCTGTTTCGATCCAAAAGACAGGCACAAATGCAAAGCCTTCGTACTTCGCGGAGAGTGATTTCGCTAACTGTATCGCACTATACGTTTTGTAGAACGTATAAAGAGGCCCGCCGAGTATTCCGGTCTGCTGACCGGTGACCACAGCCATTGTCTGTGGCTTTCGAAGTAATTCGAGATTGTGCTCGGCGGCATCGGTCAGCCCATTCAGTGAAGCGTGTAAATTTCGAATCGAATCGACGACCGTGTTTCGATGCTCGGCAGGAAGAGAGCGCTCGCGAAGGAGACGCCGGTCGATGATCTTTCGAAATTGCTCGTGCGGTGCCCGAGGGCTGAGGTCGAAAAAATTATGGATCGCGGACGAGTCGAACCGGGAAATATAGTCCTTAACAAGCGGCGTAAAGTAGGGGAGCGAAGAAATATCCATTCCGAAAACTGGTGAGATGTCTCAGAATTTGAACAGATTTTGCTATTGAAAGACTTCTTACGCAGAACAAAGGTAGGACTAAATCCGGCTGCCTATTGTTTTCTAACACTATGCTTGCAACCTATACCTGTGCCGTTTGTGGCGAGGAAATAGAAACGGTCGTCGATGAATCGCAGGGCCTCGATCAGGAATATATAGAGGACTGCGCCGTTTGCTGCAGACCGAATGTGCTGCGTGTGCACATCGATCCGGAAACGGAGACCGCAGAAATTGTAAGCGAATTTGAAGAGTGAGGAATGTATGGCTGAAGACATGTCGAAAATGCTCGAGCGGCTCCAACAATTGCAGGAGCAAATGGCACGAGTTCAACAGGACCTATCCGGGCAAACCGTAACGTCGGAATCGGGTGGCGGAATGGTAAAAGTTACCGTTAATGGTAAACAGCAGATCGTGAAGATAGAGATCGATAAAGAGGTGATCGATCCGAAGGACTCCGAGATGCTCGAGGACCTGATCGTCGCCGCCGTCAATCGTGCCTTGGAGCGCTCGAAAGAGCTTGCCGACACTACGATGGCCGATGCTGCAAAATCGTTTTTACCACCAGGCTTTCCAATGTCATAATGCGGACATAACCAGGATTACGCGGATTGGATGGATTTTCTGGATCTAAATTTAATATGTCAAAACTTAGCGGATTAACTCTCGAGGATGGTGACCTTACCGGTCTCGTCATCGGTTGCGCAATGCGAGTACATACGACGATGGGATATGGCTTTCAGGAGTCGATCTACCAAAACGCTTTGGAAATCGAGCTGGCGAAAACAGAACTCGAATTTATTCGTGAGTACGAGATTCCGATTCATTATGATGGCAAAGTCGTCGGAGCCAGGCGTGTTGATTTTCTTATTGCGAACCGCATTCCAGTCGAACTCAAAGCTGTTGCTGTGCTTGAAGATGTGCATTTAGCTCAGGCTAAAAATTATTTGGAAGCGTACAACCTCCGGGTTGGCCTGTTGTTAAATTTTGGCTCCAAGAGCCTTGAAATAAAACGCCTCATAAATTCGAGAGCTATTTTATCTCCGTCTAAAAATTAATAATGGAGATAGCAGCTATTGCAGCGGTAGCGGCTTTGAGAGAGCCGCTTGTATTAAAAAGAATATCCGAAAAATCCATCCAATCCGCGTAATCCCGGTTCTATTCCATGCTCTATACATCGCCTGCACTTGAAACTCTGATCGAGCGTCTTTCGCGTCTACCGACGATCGGTCGAAAGACGGCTCAGCGTCTCGCACTGTATCTGTTAAAGCAGCCGCGCGAAGATGTCGTTGCTCTTGCGGAGGCTATTGGTACGCTTCAACAGCGCGTACATACCTGCAGCATTTGCGCGAATATTACTGAGGAGGACCCGTGCCCCATTTGTCGGGATCCACGACGCGATCATTCGGTCATTTGTGTCGTCGAAGAACCGAATGATGTCCTTGTTATCGAGCGGACCAATGAGTTTAAGGGATTGTACCATGTGCTTGGCGGCTCGCTTTCGCCGCTCGAAGGTGTAGGGCCAGAGGAGCTTAAGGTGCGAGAGCTGCTGGACCGGTTGCGACAGGACGGTCCGGGAACTGACGGACGCGAACGCCCGGAAGTGCGAGAGATCATCCTTGCTATGGACCCGAATGTGGAAGGCGAAGCGACCACACTTTACTTGGCGAAGTTACTTTCGCCATTGGTGGACCGTGTGTCGCGTATCGCTCGAGGCATTCCCATCGGAAGCGACCTCGAATATGCAGATGAGGCAACGCTGGCCCGAGCGCTGGAAGGAAGAACCGCCGTTTGACAGGCTAAAAGCCTGTCCTACCTTATGACCTGGTATAAAGACTGGTTTCGCGATGCGAATTATAGTGTCGTCTACGAGCATCGCGACGAGAGCGAAGCAGAGCAGTTGATCGAACTGATCGAGCGCACGATCGGGCACGATCCGACGCGCCGTGTGCTCGATCTGGCGTGCGGTTCAGGCCGCCACGCTATCTCCTTTGCTAAACGCGGCTATAAGGATGTAACCGGCATCGACCTTTCCCCAACGCTGCTTGCGGAAGCTCAGGCAGCCGCTAAAGAACACGGCGTTCATATCCGATTTTTGGAGCGTGATATTCGAGAAATTCCCCCGGAAGAGTTCGATCTTGTCACAAATCTATTTACGAGCTTCGGGTACTTCGATCAAGATGAAGAAAATGAGGAAGTGATCCGAACGGTCGCCGAACATCTTTCGCCAAACGGCTATTTCGTTATCGATTTCTTCAATAGTGCCTGGGTACAAAGAACGATCGTGCCGCATGATGAACGCTTGCTTCCGAATGGGACACGGATCGTGCAAATGCGCTGGATCGAAGATGGCCGTATTGAAAAACGATTGCTTCTCCGTAATGCCACCGAGGCGCGAGAATATATCGAGTCGGTGCGCCTTTTCGATCTAAGTGATTTTGAGCGAATGTTTTCGAAAGCCGGGCTTAAACTGATCCGGGTGTTCGGCTCCTATTCGGGCAGCAATTATGACCGGGATTCCTCTCCACGGCTTATCATGTTCGCTCAGCGATGACCCGAGCGTTCTTACTGGTTGCAGTATTCCTTATCACCCTCTCGGGCTGTGACCTCTTTTCCACTCGCACGCCTGAGCCGCCGAATACCACCAATACCTTCATCTGGACTCCGGCGACCACACCTACTTATCTGCTCCAAAATTTTACCGGTACACTGCAATCGCTCGATGCGCCGGATTACATTAGAGCATTCATTGGCACCACCGACTCGACATCTTCTGGCACGAAGAGCTTTTCCTTTGTGCCTGCCCCCGGGCTCGACCAAACATCCAGAAGTATCTTCACGAACTGGACGGTTGAATCGGAACGTGCATGGCTTTCGAGATTAAGTTCGCTGTTACCGGCAAAGAGTCAGCTTACGGTGCTGCTTTCGAATGAAGTGACGGACGAGACCGGAAGCACGACCGCATCGATCTCGGCAGATTACACGATCTCCATTCCTACATCGAGTTCAACGGTACTGCCGAGTGTGGTGCAAGGCTCTTTTCAAATGCAACTGGCATTGGTAACGACGGAGCAAGGGACCAAAGAATGGCGCATCGTGTCGTGGTCCGATTTCCTGCCTAAGAGCGGTACCGGTCCGACGTGGACCGATCTTAAAGTCAAGCTATCATCCTAAATGCAGATGAAGCTATTATTTGGCGTTCTTGCCGTCGCATTTATTGCGGGGTGCAATCCCTTCGCGCCGAAGTTAGACGAGACGACGTCGAGTGCTCAGTTTGGCGATCCGCATACGATCGACGGATACTTTCAGGCATTCAAATATGCCTATGAGTTTAAGGATACCACCCTGTACGGTACGCTCATCGCGCCCGATTTTATCTTCAGCTTCCGGGATTATAATCTGGGAGTCGATATTCAGTGGGGACGTGACGACGAAATGCGAGCGACCGCCGGGCTTTTCGAGAACGCCGATGCGCTTACCTTATTATGGGGAGATATTCTTGACTCCTCCGGCACTGCAACATCCTATAACATCACGCGTATCTTTTCGCTCGATGTGACCCTGAACGCGGGCGACATCGAGCACGTCGATGGCCGTGCCGTGTTTCATCTCGAGCGTCCGACGCCGGCCGATCCGTGGAAAGCCGCAAGCTGGCAGGACGAATCTAATTTGTGACGACAGAATACTTTGCCTTCTCTCGCTACCGTTATTAATCCGCTAAAGCGTCTCGGACCGTTCGGGACACTCGATTTCATTCGCCGTAAGCTGATTAAGCGCCGCCGCTACGAGCGCATGCTGGAAGCAGTGCCACGCTCCAAAGCCACCGCATTACTCAAGCAGTTCGGACGCGGGGAGATAGTGCCGCTCCAGCCAGATCTTAAAGTGGTCCTGGAGCGAGCGGAAGCGATGCTACGGGATGAGAATCTCTTTTTTACATTTCCGTACCAAACGCGCCTCGAGCGACCGTGGGAATACGATCCCTTCGAGCAAAAGCATTGGCCCCGCCGGCATTACACCGAGCAAAAACTTCATGGGCCGGATACGCCTCGAGATGTAAAGATAGTCTGGGAGATCAACCGCTTTAAGGACCTGACAACGCTCAGCCAAGCCGCTCTCCTCACCGGTGATGAAAAATATGCACGAGAAGCCGAGCGCCGAATTCTTTCGTGGATAGAAGAGAATCCCTTTGCGGGAAGTATCAACTGGGCGAGCGCGCTCGAGATCTCGATCCGGTTGCTATCGTGGACGGCCACGCTCGTCTTATTGCGAGATTCGGGTTTCGAGGTTCATTCCAGGGCAAGCATTGCGCGGTCTGTTTACGAACAAGCCGCATACCTTGCTGCCGATCTCTCGATGGATAAAGTGGTGCCGACGAACCACCTTATCGGCGAAGCAGCAGGATTATTCGTTCTTTGTAATGTATGGGATTTCCCCGATCGTGATACGTACTCGCAAACAGCCCGAGAGATCCTCGAGCGAGAGATCCTTCGCCAAACATTTGCGGATGGTGCGACGCGCGAAGCGACCAGTTGGTACCATCAATTTGTCACGCACTTTTTCGATCTCGCCGATCGTGTTTCCACGCGTGAGTTGCAACCGATGAGCGCTGAATTCCAAGAACGTCTTTCTAAAATGAAGACGTATCTCTCGGCGCTAACAGTGAATGGCGAAGTCATTCGTTACGGCGATGCCGATGATGGCTGGGCGATCTATTTCGAGGGCGATGCCGACGCGTGGAAGACGTATCTCTTTGGTCCGGCTACAACGACTCCGGCCTTCGAGCATGGATACTTCCCTGAAGCGGAACAAGCGGCCATTCATATGGAGAATTCGTTTGCATTTGTCCGCGGAGGCGAGTTCGGTATGGGTGGCGCAGGCTATAGCTCCCACGCGCACGATGATTACCTCAGCCCGGTCATCTATCTGGGGGGGCTTCCGGTAGTGACCGATCCCGGTACGTATGTTTATAACGGTGATAAAGAATCGCGGGCGAGGTTTCGCGGGGAGACAGCCCATAATGGGCTGAAGGTCGGACGGGGAAGCGAGGCCGTTCAGCGTATGAATTTTGGATGGCATCGCGTGCGGCCGAACGCGCGACTCTCGAGCGTCGAGTTCAGTAATGACTATGCGATCGTGCTCGGCAAGTGTGCCGAATGGAATGGTGTATCGCGGAAAGTAATGGTAGGCGGCGCTATCGCCATCGTTCACGATGCGTTCGAGCACGAGCAAACATCTGCCGAATGGCGCTTTCACCTCGATCCGCAATGGAAGCACGAGTTTACGACCGAACAAGGCTCGCTGGGGTTCTCCAATAAGCGTGGCGACCATGTCATGTTCGTCTTTAAAGGCCAATTCGATACAAAGCAGATCGAAACGTATGACTTTTCGCCCTCGTATCGTGTTGAGCAAAAAGCGCTCGTGATACATCTTACGGCGCAAAAACCGCTGGGGGCCTTCGAGGTCCGTATCGCTCTGGGACCGACCACTGAATGAAGCTTTCCGAACATCTCGATAAAGGCATCTGGACCGTTGCCGATAAAACATTGCTCCTGCTCTACGGCTTTGGAGTCATTGTTCTCGTCGTTAACGTCATCCCGGCAGAGGAGTGGGGCGCATTCTTTCTCTTCCAGTCGATCTTTCTCGTTCTGTGCGTACTCGCCGACTCGATCTTCCTCCAACCGATGGTGAAGTTCGCGACCGAACACGAAGCCGAGGTGCAACATGTGTTAGCCGGAGGATTCAATCTCTATACGCTTACGATGCTGGGCTCGGGCGTCATCGTTGCACTGTTTTCGTCGGACCTGGCGAAAGTTTTCACTAGCCCGGAGCTGGGAGCAATGCTTCCGCTCCTGCCACTGCTTATTGCGCTCAGTATCTTTCGGAATGTCGGTATTCGGTATTTGCAGATCGACCTTCAAATTAACGCGATCTTTTGGGTTGACCTTGCTTTCTTCGGATCAATTCTGATCCTTACGGTACTTGCGAATGCACTCGGGATGTTCCACACGGCGATGGACTTCCTCTATCTCAATATCATTGGCGCGACGCTTTCGAGCGTTGTAGCATGTGTCTTTTGTGCGAAAGCTTTTTTCACCATGCCGCTCTTTCGTGTGCCACGCCATGAGTACACGCGCATGCTATCGTTTGCGAGGTTTCAGGCCGGGACCAGCGCGCTGCTTACGCTTCAGCAGTGGTCGGATGGACTGATCGTCGGATTTTACTATACACCCAAAGAGGTCGCGATCTACGGTGCGGCAAAGAACATCTATCGCTTTCTCGATGCCGTGCGCGAAGGGGCAACGCTGCTTGTAGTGCCGATGACCTCGCGCCTGTACACGCAACGCGATCTCACTGGTCTCGGGACGCTCATCGAGAAATTATTATTTCTTGGATTTGCTGTGCTGGTGCCGGTCTCGTTCATTCTTGCTATTGGCGCGCCGATCATTTTCCGAATTCTCTACCAGGGGCATTACGATGCCGGTGCGGTCGTCTTCCAAATTCTCATTCTCTCCGGCTTTACGCTGCCGCTCTCGCTTATTGGCACGAACGCGCTTATCGGTATGGGCAAGGCAAAGGGACTCTTCCTCGCTACGCTTGGTGCTGTAGCCTCGTTCTTTGCGGCAAGCTATATTCTCGTACCACTGATGGCCTCGCGCGGTCAGGCGCTTGCCGTGCTTATCTCGATGACGGTCCTTGCCTTCCTGCAATTCTTCACTATGCGGACAGAAGTCGCACTCTCAGCTAAAGGCATCATTCGCCGCGCACGCGATGCAAGAAGGTTTGTAAGGGAGCGAAGAAGTAAAACGAATGAGGTGTAAGCTTCGAACAAGAGCATAATATGCGTTGTGTATGTGCCATAATCCTTCTCTTATCTTTTGCTTCTGAGGTAGCTTCAGCCCAGCAATTACCGGATAGTGTTGGAGGCGAGCCTCAGGTCATCTTTATGAGAAACCATCATGTGAGTTATTGGAAGCATTACGAAGTTATTTACGACTCTGCTCGCACCGATACTGTGGTAGAACGTGAATTTCGTTTTTACTTACTGCCGGATAGTAGTATTCGGGAGGTTACCTATTATTCGGGCTCTCCAGAATCATATCTCCTCTATGATAAGTATAACCGGTTTTTAAAGGATTCTTCCTCTTCAGAGCTTTGGACATCAAAAATACTTTTTGATTCAACCCGGCGAACCTGGTTCACGATAGATACCACGATTTACTGGCGCTCCGGCCTCGCTCCCGATACTACAGTGAATAAGAAAGCGAGCTATAGGCTCAAACAGGATAGTACTGTTGCATATCTTGGAGGCGACTCTATTGTAATAATGTATGATTCTGTTAAAAGGGTGAAAATTGAATCCCACTTCCGCTATGGCGGACCGCAAAGACCGATGGATATCTTTCAGCGTGATTATTCTGATAGTCCTCGTGTGCTTACCGATAAGATCGTAGAACGATTCGACCAATATGGTCGGCTGGTATCGAAGGAATTGAGTACGCTGCCTCGGCAAATGTTCGGTGATCCCCCTTCCAAAAGAGAGTATTATTATACTTTACACGATTATTCGGTCCCGCATCACGAAAGAATCGTGGATTTTAAACTTGCTGAAAATGGAGACACTCTTCCTGGTAATCAAAGGGATTATGATTCGCTGACTCGTTGTGCTAAAAGTGACTCGTGGAACAGGTTTAAACCGGATCCACGAGATAGTGGATGGAATATTAACAGCCCATCCACCACTTGTTTTGATACATCAGGCCGCGTGATCTCGTCGGAGTCGAACGGTATTTATACTACGTATGAATACATCGAATCAGCCGATCATACCTTATCCGAGGTTTGGGAATACGAAAACGGTAAACTTAGAAGGTTGGAAGTCGATAAATACGAGTACAACCTTTATAAGCGGTAGCTTATCCTCCATTGACCCGAGAAGCTTTTAGTCGCGAGTTACCGACCGCGCTCTGCTCCTCCATACTTGTATTCCCGCGCTTCGCGTGGCATATTCGGCGCGATCTGTGACATCGGCACTTCGCGGGTGCCTACACGCGCCCATGCCGGACGGTTGCCCGCCTGATCTCTCGCATGCTCGCGCTCTTCGAAGATCACGTGACCGTCATTTTCATTATAGGCCCGCGGTACGACGGTGTGCCCATAGGGTACGTTAGTAATAAGACGCTGGTCGCGAGCGATCTGATCGTAATGCTGTTCGGCCCACGCCGGATAATTGCGTTGGTAATAGGCGTGGTTTTCCCATGGTTCACGTGAATTACGGTCGAGCATGACCACATAGGAATTGTCGAGGTCGACACCGTAAGGCACTGTCGCGCTGGAGACCCATGCACCATTGTTCTGGTAGTAATACTGACCGCTTC
>Ga0070738_10001066_pt1 | contig 63651 bp, 50 predicted proteins | sample Coa_R2_2_FD_66446 | JGI IMG/M metagenome (GOLD analysis project Ga0070738, IMG submission 66446) | Surface soil microbial communities from Centralia Pennsylvania, which are recovering from an underground coalmine fire - Coalmine... | ecosystem: Environmental > Terrestrial > Soil > Unclassified ... | reverse complement strand
GCGGCCGGTGGCGCGCGCGAGCACGAGATTGGCGACGTTGGCGCAGGCGATCAGCAAAACGAAGCCGACGGCGCCAAGCAGGGTCAAGAGCAGCGTGCGCACGCCCCCGACGATATCGTCCTTGAGCGGCACCAAATTGACGCCGCTGCGCTGATCGTCGCTGGGATAGGCGGTCGCCAGTTGGCGCGCCACCGTGTCCAGATCGGCTTGCGCCTGCTCGGCGGAGACGCCGGGCTGGAGCCGCCCGACCACGCGCGTGCCCATGCTGACGGACCGCTGGCGAAAGGTCGGATCATTCCATTGGCCGATGGGGATGTACACGTCGCGCGAGCCGAACGTGAAGGAGCGATCGAAGCGCGAGGGGACGATGCCGACGATCGTATAGGACACGTTATCCAGCACGACGCTGCGACCGATCACCGCGCCGGAGCCGCCGAACTTCCGGCGCCAAAAGCCCTCGCTCAACATCACCACCGGCCGCGCTCCGGGCTGATCTTCGCTGGAGGTGAATTCGCGGCCCACCGCGATCGGCACGCCGAGCAAATGAAAGAAGCCGGCCGAGATCATCTCGGCGCGAGCGTGCTCGGGGCGGCCGGCGCCGGTGAGATCATAGCTGTCGCCGCGATACGCGGCCATGCCGGAGAAGGTGTGGTTCAGGCGTTTCCAATCGAGGAAATTCGGGTAGGAGACCGAACCGTGTTTAAAGTTGGGAGTGCTCGTGTAGAGGGAAACCAACTGGCTGGGACGGGCGAAGGGCAGCGGATTCAATAGGATTCCGTTGACGACGGAAAACAGGGCGGTGTTGGCGCCGATACCCAGCGCCAAGGTCAAAATGGCGATCACCGCGAAGCCGGGCGCCTGGCGCAGCAGGCGCGCGCCATAGCGCAGGTCTTGGCCGAAGGCACCCATATGCTCGCTATACGGCCGCGGGCCGCGTTTGTTCCGCTTTGCGCACGCTATCCGCGCCAACGGGGCGCGGCCTTCGGCTGCGCGCTACGAGGCACTGTGCCGGCTTGGCTATGCGCCGGCCGCTCGAATTGTTTTAGCTTGCGAGCGCCATGTCACAGGCTGCCGCGGCCGGTGTCAAGTCGCCTCGCATGGAAGGCCCAGAGGCGCGGCGTTTGCGGCGATTCGCCGCCATCTCTGGTTTGGGATTTGTGGATGGCCACAATCGTGGTTCTTATCTGCAACTTGCAAGTGCATAGGCTCCGATCGCTTGGGCGCCATTGACAGAGTGGATTCCTTCCATTAGATTGGCGGTCAGTTTCGCATGACTGGCTGGCGCTTTAGCGGGCAATTTGTCGGGCTTATATGCACCGCACTTTCTCTCGCCTGTTTCGGTCAACAGCCGCGTCGCTTGGTGACCGCACCAATCAGCGATGCGAACGTGGTTAAGCTGGTCGGCAACACCTATCCCCTGGCGCAGTCTCGATACGATCGCGGGCCGGCGCCGGCGAGCTTGCCTCTGCAGCGCATGCTGCTGGTGCTCAAACGCTCGCCGCGGCAGCAAGCCGAGCTTCGAACGCTGCTGGCGCAACAGCAAGACGCCGCCTCGCCGGATTTTCACCGATGGCTCAGGCCGGAGCAGTTCGCCCAGCGCTTCGGCTTGGACGCCGCCGATCGGAATGCGATTGTGGGGTGGCTGGAGGGCAAGGGATTTATCGTCAACCGCATCGCCCGCGGCGGGAACGTGATCGAGTTCTCGGGCGACGCGGGAAAAGTCGCCGCCGCCTTCCACACCGAGATCCATCGCTATGTCGTGCGCGGCCGGGCGCACTGGGCTAATGCCGGCGATCCCTCGATTCCGGCGGCGCTGGCGCCGGCGGTGGCCGGCATCGTCAGCCTCAATGATTTTCCGCGGCATCCACAGCATGTGGTGGCGGGAGTTTTCAAGAAGCAGCGCGGCAGCGCGCTGGCGACGCCGATACAGCCCGCCTTCACGACCCAATGCTCTGGCGGCGGCCAAAGCTTCCCTTGTTATGCCCTGGGACCGTACGACTTCGCGACGATTTACAACCTGCTGCCGCTATGGAACGCGGGCATTGACGGCACCGGCTGGACCTTGGCGATCGCCGGCGAAAGCGACGTCAATGTGGCCGACATGACGAGCTTTCGCAGCATGTTCGGGATGCCGGCGCCGGTCATCAACGTCATTTACAACGGACCAACGCCCGGAATCCTGCAAGGCGATGAAACCGAATCCGACTTGGACCTGGAGTGGGCGGGCGGCATCGCGCGCGGGGCCGCCATCGATTTCGTCGTGTCCGCTTCGACGGATACGACCTCCGGCATCGATCTATCGTCCGAGTACATCGTGGATAACGACCTGGCGCCGGTGATGAGCGTCAGCTATGGCGCGTGCGAGTTGGAGATGGGCACGGCCGGAAACCAGTTTTACGACCAGCTTTGGCAGCAAGCGGCGGCGGAAGGGATCAGCGTGTTCGTGGCGGCCGGCGATGCCGGCTCGGCGGTTTGCGATTACGGGCAAATCGCGGCGACCCATGGCCTGAGCGTCAGCGGTTTGGCGTCGCCGCCCAACGCCGTGGCCGTGGGCGGGACGGATTTTCAAGAATTCAATAATGCTTCGGCCTATTGGAGTTCCACCAATGATCCGACCACCCTGGCTTCGGCTAAGGGCTATATCCCCGAGATCACGTGGAACGATTCCTGCACCGATTCGCTTTGGGAGCTGCTCACCGGCTCGATGGATGCGGAAACCAACTGCAACAACGCGCAGCTTCTGCAATATCAGATCGGCGTTGTGGGCGGGAGCGGCGGCGCCAGCAATTGCACGACTTCCGACGGACTGGCCTTGACCAGTTGCGCCGGCGGCTATGCCAAGCCCGCCTGGCAACCGGGCAACGATGCGCGGCGCGATCTGCCCGATGTTTCCCTCTTTGCCGGCGACGGCCTCGAGAACGCGTTCTATCTTCTTTGCGAGGCCGATGCCCAAGGCTCTTGTCAGGGCGGTCAGTACGCGCAGTTCTTGGGGGTGGGCGGCACGTCGGCTTCGGCGCCGGCGTGGGCGGCGATTCAGCTTCTTGTGGATCAAAAGCTGGGTGCGGCGCAAGGCGACCCTCACTACGTGCTCTATCATCTGGCCTCGCAGCAGCCCGCGAGCGGCTGCGCGGCCAACCTGCCGCCGGGCGCGACTTGCATCTTCCCTGACATCACCGTGGGCACGATCGCGCAGCCTTGCTCGACGGGCACGCCGAGCTGCATTACCAAGGTGGCGACCGACCGATATGGCGTGCTCTCGGGATTTGACGCCGCCGCCGGCTTCGACCTGGCGACCGGGCTAGGCTCGGCCAACGTCGAGAACCTGGTGAATGCGTGGGCCGCAGTGACGTTCGCACCCGCCAAGGCGACGCTGACGCTGAACCCGACCAGCGGCATCACCCACGGCGCGCCGGTCGCGGTCACGATCGGCGTGGCGGCGCAGAACTCGGGCGGCGGCACGCCAACCGGGCTGGTGTCTTTGCTGACCGCGAGCGGCCAGGAGGTCGCGACGTTTTCCCTGATATCGGGCGCGGTAAGCGGAACGACTTCGGATCTCCCCGGCGGCACCTACGCGGTGCACGCGCACTATCCCGGCGACGGCGTTTTCGCGCCCGCCGACTCCGCTCCCATCACCGTCACGGTCGCGCCCGAGGCCAGCAACACCACCGCGCAAGTGTTGACCGCGGATGCCAATGGCAACCCCATCGCCATCACCTCGCAGCCTTACGGCGAGTACGCCTATTTGCGCGCCGACGTCGCCGGGGCGTCGAAACAGGGCGTGCCCACCGGCACGGTCACGTTCTCGATCAATAGCCAGGCCTTCGGCAGCGCCATTCCCCTCAATAGCGAAGGCACCGCGGCCGCGCCTAACGGCACGTTTCTCCTGCCCGGCGGCACGGACGCCCTGACGGCGCAGTATTCGGGCGATGCCAGTTTCAACGCCAGCACGTCGCCGCCGGTGAAGTTCATCATCACGCCCGGACCGACCTCGTTGTCGCTCTATTTGCCGGCGAACATCAGCGTCGGCGTGGACGGCTTCGGCAACGTCACGATCAACACGCAGAGCCAGGGCGCCGCGCCGACGGGAACGCTCACGATCCAGAACGGGGGCAAGGCCGTGGGCAGCCCGGTGCCGGTGAGCGGTGCAACCAGCGTCGGAGCAAACAATTACATTTCGTCGCAGACCATTCTCAATATTCCCGCGGCGGCGCTCAACGTCGGCCTGAACCCCATCACGGTCGCCTACAGCGGCGATTCGAATTATGCCCCCGCGAGCGCGCCGCCGCAAAACATCGATGTCCAAATTCCGACGGTGATGGCGCTTTCGAGTTCGGCGACGACGATCAATCAGAGCGGGAGCGTCACGCTCACGGCCAAAGTTACTCCGAGCCAAACCGGACCCGCGCCGATGAGCGGCACCATCAACTTCTCGGATCTCCAAGGCTCCTCCTTGGGCTCCGTGCCGGTCGGCAGCGGCCAAGTCCAATTTACAGCCTCGAAGTTGCCGGTGGGCTCGGGAGCCATCACCGCGGCTTATAGCGGCGACGTCAACTACGCCTCGTCATTCATGTCGGTCAGTATCACCGTGAACCCAGACCTGACGCTAGCGGCGGCCGCACCCAGCGTGATTATTTCCGCGCCCGGCGGCAGCGGCACCGACACCCTTACCGCCACATTCGCCAGCAGCTTCAGCGGCTCGGCCCAGTTCACTTGCACGGGTCTGCCCAGCGAAGCCGCTTGTTCATTCACCCCGGCCACGCTTTCGGCCAGCGGCAATACCACGCTCACGATCAAGACGACGGCGCCCAGCCTGATGGCGCCGCCGCCCGCCGCGCCCAAGGATGGCCCGCTGGGGTTCGGGCTATTCCTCCTCGCGCTCGCCGCCCTGGGCGCCGCCCTGGCGGCGCTACCCCATCGCGGGCGCCGCCGGCGTCTGGCGGCGGCACTGCTCCTGACGATGGCGTTCGCCTCCTGCGGTGGCGGTGGCGGCGGCTCGAGCTCTTCAGGCGGCGGCTCCCCGATTACAGATCCAGGGACGCCGCCCGGGGTATACCTGGTGGGGATCGTGGCCACCGACAGCAGCGGAGCGACGACCAGCATGAATCTGACGTTGAACGTGCAGTAGCGGGCGGCGCGGTAGGCTAAGGGTGTGGGCGGAGTTCCGCAATTCCTGCAGGCTTTGGTGTACGGGCTCGGCGCGGTCTTGCTGATCGCGGGCGTGTTCTCGCTCGCGCAGGCGCTGCTGGCGCGCCTATACCGCGAGCCGCTGATCACCGAGGATCCCGCCGAAGACGAAGTGCGCGCAGCCGCGCGGCGGCCGTGACCGGCCCTGGAGACCGCCTCGCGCCCGCCCCCGCAGCTTTCCCCGGCGCAATAGAATAAACGAGCCATGAACAAAGTGATCGCCACGGCCGAGGAAGCGGTCGCGGATATTCCCGCGGGCGCGACGGTGATGATCGGCGGCTTCGGCCTGTGCGGAAATCCCGAGAATCTGATCGCCGCGCTGGCGCGCCGGGGTGTGGGCAATCTCGTGATCATCAGCAACAATGCCGGCATCGACGACGTGGGCATCGGGGTCTTGCTGGCGGCCGGCCAAATCCGCAAGATGATCGCGACCTATGTCGGCGAAAACAAGAAGTTCGAGGAACTGGCGCGCTCGGGCCAATTGGAAACCGAGCTGGTGCCGCAAGGGACTTTCGCCGAGCGGATTCGCGCGGGCGGCGCCGGCATTCCGGCGTTCTATACGCCGGCAGGCGTGGGCACGGTGGTGGCGGAGGGCAAGGAGCAGCGCGACTTCGACGGCCAGCGCTACCTGATGGAGCGCTGGCTGCGCGCGGATTTCGCGCTCATTAAAGCGTTCCGAGGCGACCGCTGGGGCAATTTGATCTATCGCAAGACCGCGCGGAACTTCAATCCGGTGATGGCCACCGCAGCCCGCGTGACCATCGCCGAAGTCGAAGAACTGGTCGCGCCGGGCGAAATCGACGCGGAGGCCGTGGTCACGCCCGGCATCTTCGTGCATCGCGTCGTGCGCGGCGCGCACTACGTCAAACCGATCGAACGGCGCACCACGCGGCCGCGGCCGGAAGGAGCCCGCCCATGAGCGCAACCGGCAGCGAAGACAAGCGCTTGGTCATCGCGCGGCGCGTGGCGCGGGAGCTCCGCGACGGCTATTACGTCAACCTCGGCATCGGGCTGCCGACGCTGGTCAGCAACCTCGTGCCGGCTGGCATCGAGGTCGTGCTGCAGTCGGAGAACGGGATGCTCGGAGTCGGGCCTTATCCCTACCCGGGCGAAGAAGACCCCGACCTGATCAACGCCGGCAAGGAGACGGTGACCGAGCTGCCGGGCGCGGCGTATTTTTCCAGCGCCGATTCCTTCGCGATGATTCGCGGCGGCCACATCGACATGGCCGTGCTGGGGGCCATGGAGGTGGATGAGCAAGGCAACCTCGCCAATTGGATGATTCCGGGCAAGCTCATCAAGGGCATGGGAGGCGCCATGGACCTGGTGGCGCGGGCGCGGCGGCTTTACATCGCCATGGAACACACGACTAGGACCGGGGAGCCGAAGATTCTCCGCCGCTGCCGGCTGCCGTTGACCGGCGCCGGCGTCGTGCACTTCATCGTGACCGAAATGGGTTTCATCCGCGTGACGCCGGAGGGACTGGTGCTCGAAGAAATCGCGCCCGAGCTCACCGTCGAGCGGGTGCAAGCGGCGACGGAAGCGCGTTTGATCGTTTCGGGGGCGCTTCGGCCGATGGCGAGCTAGCGACGCCGATGCGCATACCCTCCATCGTGGTCGTGACGCTCGCCAATCCCCGCGAGAAGATTTGGGGCCAACTCCTGGCGCTGAATCCCGGCGGGCTCACGGTGCGCGGCGTCGAGCTCAATTCCTTCGACGATTTCATCGCCCAAATTCTCGAATACCGGCAAGGCCGCCTTCCCTTCCCCACCAGTTTCTTCCCCATGCACCGCGTCGAGCGAGTCTCGCTCGATGAAAGCATCGGCGAGATCGCGGCTCTGGGCGAGCGGTTTCGCTCGCGCGTCGGCGCCAGCATCGAAGATTACCTCGCGGATCTGGAGACGCGCGGCTGACGCTTTTCTTGGCGGGCGGATGGCTAATGGTGCCGGCGGCAACCGGCGGGACGCCGGCGTAGTTCCTCGGATTAGCGCCTGGGGGCGGGCAGGAGCTTGATGCTGGTGCTGGCTCCGAAGTGGCGATAGCGGCTGAAGCGCACGAATTCCTTCATCTCCACCGGCCCGGCAGTGAAATCCAGCCAATCGTCGCCTTCGGTCAGGATCGGGAACCAGAAGCGACCGTCGATCTGCTGAAAATAAGTCGTGAACCGACCAAACAGATTTTCTTCCTCTTGCCCGCGGACCCATTTGCGAATCTGCGGTTCGGGCCTGCCGGAGATTTGCACGATCCCCGCGGAGACGGGATCGATCCAGACTTCGCCGTGAAAATAGCGCTGGCCGGGAAAAATCTGGCGGGGCGAGACGCGATACACCCAAGTCTCGAGCCGGCCGATCGGACGTTTCTGCTCGTTGAATAGGTAAATCGTCTCGACGCGGTCGAAGCGGATGAGATAACGCGGCAGAACTTGCGGCGTCAGCAGAAACGGCACGACGCGGCGGAGATCGACGAAATCTTCATTGGTCAAGCGGACCAAGCTCAGCGTGTTGACCGGGCCGTGCAAAATGCGCTCAAGCCTGCCGCCCGCGGGCGTGAACGTGATATCGGTGGTGACGTGATAGTAGCCGCCGGGCTGATGGCGGCGATCGAAAGCATAGAAGCGAAAATCTTGGACGTAGGTGTACTCGCCGCGTGCGCGCACGTAGGCGGCTTCATTCTCTGCCGCTCGCCGCACCAGGGCCTGCTGGGCCGGCGACGCCTCGATCTGCGCGCCGAGCAGACCGGCCAGCAGCAGCACCACCCCAAGCGCCCCTCGCGCCATGGCCCGATCATAGCGGCGAGCGGCGGCAAATGCCACCGCAGCGGCGGACCGGCAAGCGGCATGGCGATTCCGGCCGGCCCGCCGCCGAGCCGGCCCGACGCGCCGCTGCGCGGGAGTTCGCCCCGCCTTTCTCGGCGTTCCATCCGCGCTCGCCGCGCGTCCGCGAACGGCACGCTTCCGGCCCGGCGCGGCTAATGGATGGTGATCGCAACCGGCGCGGAGCGCGGGCTCTCATTGCCGTCTTCATCCACAGCGGTAGCCGCGTACTGGTAGGTGCCGGGCGAAACCCCGGCGTCACGGAAAATCGGGGTGGGCAACAAGACGGCGTTCAAGCGCTGCCATTGTTCGGCACCGGCGGCAGTGCGGTAAACGTTATAGCCGGCGAGACGAGGCGCCGTCACCGGGAGCCAGGAAAGATCCACCGCCGCCGGCCCCGGGCCGGGGGCGAGCACTGCCCGCAACTCGGCGGGCGCGGGAGGCGGGAATCGGTTGGCGGCGACGATTGTGACCGCCGGCGAAGGCAGGCTCTCCACTTCGGCCTGGCCGGCGCCGGCGACGGCGCGGAGCGTATAGGAGTAGCGCGCGTTCCAGACGATACCGGTATCCAGATACGTCGTCGCGCTGCCGAGAAGATCGGCGAGCGGCTGCGCGGGGAGCGGCTCCGGCGCGGCTTGACTGCGGTACAGGCGCAGAAGGGGCGGCGGGGGCGCGAGGGCGGGCCACTCCAAGCGCACCCCCTCTGGCGTGATCACGGCATGCGGCGGGGGCGGCGGCGGCGGCGCGGGCGTCCAAGGTGCCAGCACAAACGGCGACCAGGTCCCCACTTGGCGGTTGGCGTTCGCGAATGCGAGGGCGACGTACATGAACGGCGCCACAACCGCCGGTTCCGCATTGCCGGCACCCGGCAGCTCCAACCGCAGGCGCTGCAATGGCACGCTTTCGGCGCCCTCGCTGCCGGGCCGCCCGGCACTGCCGATTGGAACTTGGCGCGGGCAAGGGACATTGGGCGGGACCGGAACCCGTGGGCGGCTGGTGGGCCACAAGCAAAGCACCGGCCGGATGAACCCGCGCTGGCCGGCGCCATCGCTGGTGCGCGCCGACGAGCGCCACGAGAGCTGCAGCGCGTTGCCGGCACGCATCAGAACGAACGCCACAGGAGCGGCGGGGAGATTGGCGCTGGGCGGCGCCGGAGGGCCGACCTGCGCGCAGCCGGCGAGCAGCAGCGCCGCGCCGGCGAGCCAGCAGCCGCGGGCGGCGCGCGGGCGCGAAGCCCCCGCGCCGGAGCACCGCGCCGACAAGGGAAAACGCTTAGAGAATATAGCGGGACAAGTCCTGGTCCTTGACGATGCTCTGCAACTGGGCTTTGACGTAGGCGGCGTCAATGGTGATGTCCTTGTCCTGCAACTCCGAGCCCTCGAAGGAAATCTGCTCGAGCACTCGCTCCATGATCGTATGCAAACGCCGCGCGCCGATGTTCTCGGTGGCGTCGTTCACCTCGGCGGAAAGCCGGGCGATCTCCGCCAGCGCATCGTCGGTGAAGGTGAGGCGGATGCCCTCGGTTTCGAGCAAAGCCGTGTATTGCTTGATCAGCGCGCTCTTGGGTTCCTTCAAGATCTTGACGAAATCCTCGACCGTCAGCGAATCGAGCTCGACGCGAATCGGAAAGCGGCCCTGCAGCTCGGGAATCAAATCGCTGGGCTTGGAGACGTGGAAAGCGCCGGCGGCGATGAACAAGATATGCTCCGTGCGCACCATGCCGTAGCGCGTATTCACGGTCGTGCCCTCGACGATCGGCAAGATATCACGCTGCACGCCCTCGCGGCTGACATCGGGGCCATGGCCCGCCTCGCGCCCGGCGATTTTGTCGATTTCATCGAGAAAGATGATCCCGCCCTGCTCGACGCGCTCGACCGCCGCGCGCGTGACCTGATCCATGTCGATGAGCCGCTGCTCTTCCTCCTGGATCAGGTAATCCATGGCCTCCGACACCCGCATCTTGCGCTTCTTCGTGCGCGGTCCGAAGAGATTGGGCAGCATGTCCTTGATATTGATGTCCATCTCTTCGACGCCTTGATTGGTGATGATCTCGAACGAGGGGAAATTGCGCTCCCGAGTCTCGATCTCGACCATCTTGTCGTCCAGCTTGCCTTCGCGCAGTTGCTGGCGCAGCTTCTCGCGCGTCTTGCGCTGGCTGTCGTTGGCGGGGCCGGCGGCGGCGGCGCCGGAGCCCGCGGCCGGGCCGGCGGCGGGCGCGGCGGGGACGAGCACGGGCACAGCGACCGTGGACGCGGGGACCGGCGCCGGCGCCGGAGGCAATAGAATGTCGAGCAGTCGTTCCTCGGCGTTCTGCTCGGCCTTGTCCTCGACCTCCTGCAGCTTTTCTTCGCGCACCATGTCGATGGCGATCTCGACCAGGTCGCGGATCATGCTCTCGACATCGCGCCCGACATAGCCGACTTCGGTGAACTTGGAAGCCTCGACCTTGAGAAAGGGCGAGTTGGAGAGGCGTGCCAATCGGCGCGCGATCTCGGTCTTCCCGACCCCGGTGGGGCCGATCATGATGATGTTCTTCGGCATGATCTCCTGCGCCAGTTCCGGAGTCAGCTTCTGGCGGCGGATGCGGTTGCGCAGCGCCACCGCAACCGCGCGCTTGGCCGCTTGCTGGCCGACGACATGCTTGTCGAGCTCGGCCATGATCTCGCGCGGGGTCAGGGAATCGAGCGCGGGAGCTTCCTCTTCGATGGATGCGGGCAAATACAGGGCCATGATCAAAAAACCGTGCGGCGCGGGCCGCCCGAGCGATTCTAGGCGGAAGCCGGCGGACCCGCCGGCGGCGCGGACCGGACCGAGGCCGCCTCTTCGATGGTGACCTCGTTATTGGAATAAATGCAAATCTTGGCCGCCAGCCGCAGCGCTTCTTCCACCACGGCGCGGGCGCCGAGTTGCGTATGCATCATCAGGGCGCGGGCCGCGGCCAGGGCGTACGGGCCGCCGGAGCCGATGGCGCAAACGCCATCGTCGGGCTCGATGATGTCACCGTGGCCGCTCAGCAGAAACGTGTCGTGCTCGTCGGCCACGATCAGCAGCGCCTCCAGGTGGCGTAGCGCCTTGTCGGTGCGCCAGTCCTTGGCCAGCTCCACCGCCGCGCGGCTGAGGTTGCCGTGATATTGCTCCAGCTTGGTTTCGAATCGGCTGAAGAGCGAAAAGGCGTCCGCGGTCGAGCCCGCGAAACCCGCGAGCACCCGGTTGTTGTACAGGCGGCGGATCTTGCGGGCGTGGTGCTTGGTAATGGTATCGCCCATCGTCACCTGGCCATCCCCGCCCATGACCACCTTGTCGCCGAGACGCACACACAGCACCGTGGTCGAGCGAATGCGCAGACGGCTTTCGGATTGAACGCGCCCTGAGCGGCGCGGCCGGGAGGTCGCGGCAAAGCCGCGGGATCGAGCCATTGGGTCCGCAGATAACGATTATAGTATGGCGCACCGCTCGTGCCGGGGGCGCCACGCGGTGGACCGCACCGGCGCCAATCGCGGGCGGCGAGCAAGAGAAGCCCGGAGTTCTCGCGGCGGGGCTGGCACCCTGTTGCCCCGCGCCGCTTCGGCCCCCGCCGCGCGCGGCGCCGGGCCATTCTCCGGCAGCGCCGTCAAGAATGACCTTGCCTCGCGCACAGCCTCAAGCGGCGAGCGCGGCCTCGTTCAAAGCTTGGCGAATTGCCTCGAGGCTGAAGCCCTGCGTGCCGAAATTGAGCACCGCATCGCGTGCCGTCTGGGGCGAGATGCCGTAGCCGCGGCCCGAAAGAAAGGCTTGAATGACCTCAGCCGCGCCGTCGTAATCCGCGCCCATGGACATCAATTGACTGCGCAGGGTCACGAGATCTCCGACCGGAAATTTGTCTTGCTCAGCGCACGTCATCGTGTCCATAGCGCCTCCTTATTGGCGGCCGCGCTCCGGTTGCCCTCGGAAGCCGCTGCCGTGAGGCTAACTGCACCGCTTGCCTCATCCATTTAGACACGGCATGAGGAGAAAATGTTTCGGCCGCCAAGCCGTATATGCGGCCGCAACCGGACGGTTGGGCACAAACCTGAAGTTGTAGTGCCGGCGATGCTTGCCCCCGCCTGCCGGAGAGAACGGGCTTTTATCCAGTATCCAAGCGTACAGGGACGCGCCCGCGCCAGGCCGGCGCAAGACAAGAACGGCCGGACCGCGCTGCCGCGGCCCGGCCGGGATCGAGCGCCGAAGGCGGACTTACTCGCCTTCGCGACGCGCCTTCTTGCGGTTACGCTTGCGCGCGAGAGCCTGTTTGATGCGCATCTTTTCACCGGGCTTGAGGTAAAACGAATGGCGCTTGACTTCTTTGATGATGTCTTCTTGCTGCACCTTGCGTTTGAAGCGGCGCAGGGCGTTTTCCAAGGATTCGCCTTCTTGCAGCCGGACCTCGGCCATAGTTTCGTTCACCTCCTTTCGCGCTGGTTTATTTTACCTGACGCTGCGGCGCGCCGCGCCCGTCAGCTGCGGGACCGGCCCGCGCTTTGCCATTCGCGATAAACCGTCGCCCTGGGCTGGCCGGTCTCGCGGGCCGCTTGTTTGAGCGCGTCGCGCTGGGACAGGCCGGCCGCCAGCAGCTCCCGCATCCGGAGGACGCTCGGCGGCTCGGAGAGCGGTGCGGGCGCGCCGCTCTCCCCCGCCGGCGCCGGCGCCAGCACGACCGTGAATTCGCCGCGAGGCGGCGCGGCCTCGAGGTGCCGCAGCGCCTCAGCAATCGTGCCCCGGAAGAATTCTTCGTGCAGTTTCGTCAGCTCGCGCGCTAGCGCCAATTGCCGTTCCCCACCCAGTTCCGCCGCCGCATCGCGTAAGCTGGCGATTAAACGATGCGGCGCTTCGTAAAACACGATGGTCTCGCCGCGGTTGCGCCAGGAGGCCAAGACCTTGCGGCGCGCGCCGGGGGCAGCGGGCAAGAAGCCGGCAAAATAGAACGGCGCTGCCGCCAGGCCGCTGGCCACCAGCGCGGCAGCCAGCGCCGCGGGACCGGGAATGGGCGTGATGACAGCGCCGGCGGCGAGCGCCGCTTGCACGAGGCGGTGGCCGGGATCGGAAAGCAAGGGCGTGCCCGCATCGGAGACGAGCGCCAGCGACTCGCCCGCGGCCAGCCGCGCCGCCAATTCCGGCGCGCGCCGCCGTTCGTTGTGCTCGTGGTAGCTGACGAGCGGGGTCGCGATCGCGAAGCGGGCGAGCAGCTTGCGCGTTTGCCGCGTATCCTCGCACGCGATCGCCGCCACCTCCCGCAACACACGCTGGGCGCGGGGCGAGAAGTCTTCGAGGTTGCCGATCGGCGTCGCGACGAGGTACAGCGTGCCCGCCATGATTCGCCGGCTAAGTCCCGCCCCGAGCGCAGCCGCCGGCCGTCCGCTCCGCGCTGCGCCCCGGCGCCGGAACGTTAGGCATGATAGGCGGCGGCACCATCGTCCATCGCTTCATTGGCGAGGCGGTCGGCGGCGCGATTCTCTTCGCGAGGCACGTGGACGATCCGGAACTCCGCGAAGCCGGCGGCGAGCGTTCGGGCCTCTTCGAAGAGCGGGCGCAACGCCTCGCTGCGGACCTGATAGCGGCCGGTCATCTGCCGGACCATCAATTCCGAATCCGCCCGCACTTCGATCTCGCCGACGCCATGCTCGCGCGCCCAGCGCAGCGCGGCCAACAGGCCCTGATATTCGGCGTAGTTGTTGGTTTGCCGGCCGAGATAGGCCTTCAACTCGCCGCAGACGGCGCCGGCTTCGTTTTCGAGCACCACGCCGAAGCCAGCGGGACCGGGATTGCCGCGGGAGCCGCCATCCACGCGGGCGATCAGGCGGCCCGCCGCGCGTGCCGGGCTCAAGCGAGCTGGGCGGCGCCGGCGACCGGCGCGACTTCCGGCTCCGCGGCGGCGGTGGCGGCGTAGAGCAGTCGCCCGCAGGACTCGCAGAAAAACACCCGATCGGATGGCGTCAAGATCTCCTGCAAAAACTGCGGGCGCAGCCGCACCCGGCAGCAGCCGCAGGCGTTCTGATCGAGTACGGCCACGGCCTGGCCGCGCAAACGCGCGACGCGGTCGTAGCGGCGCAGGGTATCTTCCGCGACCGTGGCGCGGCGTCCGGCGCGCTGCTCGGCGACGCGCTGCCGCTCGGCGCGATCCGCGGCGGCGCGCTCTTCGATGGCGCGCTTTTCGCCCGCGATCGCGGCCTGGGCGGCGGCCAGCGCCTGCTCCGCTTCCTTCACCGCGGCGGCACGAACTTCGCCGTCTTCCATCAATTGAAGCAGGCGCTCCTCGCTCTTCGCCACCTCGGCTTCACCGAAGGCGATCTCATCGAGCAGCGCCTTATACTCCTGGTTGTTCTTGACTTCGCTGGAATGGCTGCGCGACTTTTCTACCTTGGCCTTGAGGTCTTGAATCTGGCTTTCCAGCTTGCGGCGTTCGGCTTGCGAGGCCGCCTGGGCGGCTTGCGCGGATTCGAGGGCTGACTTTTGGGTGGCGATTTGAGCTTCGATGGCGGCGAGGCGGCGAGGCAGGGAGTTGATTTCGGAATCCAGTTCCTTCAAACGTTGCTCGAGCGCCTGCACCTCGAGCAACGTCTCGACGTCTTTGTGCATTGCAATATCGAATTTTAGCATGGCGTGAGGCCAGCGTGCGCTAACATCGTCGAGGCGCCCCATGGAAACGATCGCCTCCAGTTGCGCCGCGGTTTTGCGCGGCTTGCCCCCGGAAATCTCCGCGATGCTGGCCTGGCCCCTGGCCGCCGGGCCGATGCTGGCCGCGCACGCGCGCGCGCAAGGCTGCCGCGCGGGCACGCTCGCCGTCGCCGTGCCCGATCCCGCCTGGCGGGCGGAAATCGAGCGCATGCGTCCGGAGCTCTTGCGCGCCCTGCAGGCGCTGCTGCCGCCCGGCGCGGTGCGGCAAATCGCGCTCCAGGCAGGAGGCCGGGCATGAAAATCGACCGCGCGACCGTGGCGCATATTGCCGCCCTCGCCAACCTCGAACTCGGCGAGGCTGAAATGGCGGCGATGGAGCGCGATCTGGCGAGCATCCTCGAATACGTCGCCCAGCTCGACCAACTGGAGTTGAGCGGCGTGGAGCCGATGGCGCAGGTGGCGGCGCCGAATGCCGCGCCCGGCGATCGTGCCCGCGACGACCGGCCGCGGGTTTGGTTCACCGCCGAAGAGGCCGTCGCCAATGCGCCGCAGGCGGGCGGCGGCTGCTTCAAAGTTCCCCGCGTGATCCAACCCGCGTCATGACCGACCTGCACACGCTCACCACCGCAACCGTGCGCACGCAGCTGGCCGAAGGGCAGATCAGCGCGCGCGGGCTGGTGGAGGAGTTTCTGCGCGCGATCCCGGCGGTGGACGGGCGCGTGCACTCGTACCTGACGATGGCGCCGGAGCGCGCCCGCGCGCAGGCGGCGCGCCTCGATGCCCTGGCCGAGCGCGGCGAGCCCCTGCCGCCGCTGGCCGGAGTGCCGGTCGCGGTCAAGGACGTGATCTCGACGCGCGGCATACGGACCACCTGCGGCTCGCGCGCGCTCGAGCGCTACACGCCGCTGTTCGACGCCACCGCCGTCGAGCGGCTGGAAGCGGCGGGCGCCATCATCCTCGGCAAGCTGAACTGCGACGAGTTCGCCATGGGCTCGTCGAATGAAAACTCCGCCTTCGGACCGGTGCGCAATCCCTGGGACCTGGAGCGGGTGCCGGGCGGATCGAGCGGCGGCGCGGCGGCGGCGGTGGCGGCGGGATTGGCGGTCGCCGCGCTGGGCTCCGATACCGGCGGCAGCATTCGCCAGCCCGCCGCCTTTTGCGGCGTCGTCGGGCTGCTGCCCACCTACGGGCGCGTCTCGCGCTTCGGCTTGGTGGCCTTTGCTTCCTCGCTGGACCACATCGGCCCGCTGGCGCGCAGCGCCAAGGATGCCGCCGCGGTGCTCGCCGCGATTGCCGGCCGCGATCCCCTCGACGCCACCAGCGCTGACGCGCCCGTGCCGGACTACGTGCGCCAGCTCGACGAACCCATTGCCGGCCTGCGCATTGGCGTCCCGCGTGAGGCGATGGCCGCCGGTGCGGGACTGGATGCGGCGGTCGCCGCGCAATTTCAGGCCGCCTTGGCCCAGCTCGAGCACGCCGGCTGCAAGATCGTGGAAATTTCGCTCCCCCACGCGCCGTACGCCATCGCGACCTACTATGTGATCGCCACGGCCGAGGCCAGCTCGAATCTGGCGCGCTACGACGGCGTGCGCTACGGGCTGCGCGTGGAAGCCGACAGCTTGGGCGAAATGTACCGGCGCACCCGCGAAGCCGGGTTTGGCGCCGAGGTGAAACGGCGCATTCTGCTCGGCACCTTCGTTCTCAGCGCCGGCTACTACGACGCGTATTACCGGAAGGCGCAACGCGTGCGCAACCTCGTCGCCGGCGATTACCGCGCAGCGTTCGAGTCCGTGGATGCCATCGCCACGCCGACCACGCCCACGCCCGCTTTCCGGCTGGGCGAGAAGATCGCCGACCCGCTGCAGATGTACCTCAACGATATCTTTACGGTTTCCGCGGATCTTGCTGGTATCCCAGGGATTTCTGTCCCGTGCGGATTTGCCTCGGGTCTGCCTGTGGGTTTGCAGTTGCTCGGCAATTATTTCGAAGAAGCGCGGCTGCTGCGCCTGGCGCACCATTACGAGCGGCTGCGGGGCGCTTTCCCCGATCCGCCCGTGAGCCTGGCGGAAGCTCCGCGCGGCTAGGCCAGCCTGGGAGCGCCTGGCGCACAAGGCCGGTCCGCAGGCCCGACGGCCGGAAGGGATCGCTTTCGCTTTGCCGAAGCGTGTGCCGCCGATCAGCGCAGGCGGGCGCCGTTAGGGGTTTCGGGGGGAACGGACACGAGCACGGGCGTGCCTTTGTCGCCGACGGCGGCGGCGACGATCATGCCGTTTGACTCGACGCCGCGCAGCTTGCGCGGCTGGAGATTGGCGACGATGACGACCTTGCGCCCCGGCAAGGTTTCCGGCGCATAGGCCTCGGCGATGCCGGCGACGATCTGGCGCACCTCGCTGCCGATGTCCACGGTCAGCTTCAAGAGCTTGTCGGCGCCTTTGATGCGCTCGGCCGTCTTGATCTCGCCGACGCGCAGATCGACTTTGGCGAAATCGTCAATGGCAATGCGCGTCTCCGCCGCCGCGGATGCTTGCGGCGCGCCGGGCGCGACCGCCGCCGCCGGCTGCGCGGCAGCCACGGCCTTCTGAGCCGCCGGCGCGCCGTCGGCGGACTCTTCCTTTTCTTTTTGGCGCAATAGGTCCACCGTTGGTCCTTTCTCAAGCCGGGGAAACAGCGGCTCGAGAGCGCCGAGCGGCTGGTCCACGGGAAGCTGGCCCCAGGTCAAGACTTCGAGCGGCAGGGCGGGCGTACCGGGAAGGCCGAGCTGCCGCCAGAGCCGCGCCGCGCTCTGCGGCAGCACGGAGGAGAGCAGCACGGCGGTGAAGCGCAGCGCCTCGGCGGAAAAATGCAAGACCGTGGCGAGACGGCTGCGTGCTTGGCTGTCGCTCTTTTCCGCCAGCGCCCACGGCTCGCTCTCGACCAAATAGCGATTGACGCCGCCGATGAGCTGCCAGACGGCTTCCAGCCCGCGGGAAAACTGAAAATCCAAAAAGGCCTTGCGCTGACCGTCGCGCGCCGCCTCCGCGAGCTTGACGATCTCGTGATCGGCCGGCAGCCATGCGCTCGCGCCTGCCGGGTAAGGAATTTTGCCGTCGAAATAGCGGCCGATCATGGTCAGCGTGCGATTGGCGAGATTGCCCCAATCGTTGGCCAAGTCGCTGTTGTAGCGCGCCACCAAGGCGTCGTAGGAAAACGCGCCGTCATTGCCGAAGCTGACTTCCCGCAGCAGGAAGTAACGCAAAGCGTCGGCGCCGAGCACCTGGCGCACCGGCTCGGGCCGCACCACGTTGCCGCGCGATTTCGACATCTTCTCTTCTTCGAAGAGGAGCCAGCCGTGGGCGACGATGCCGCGCGGCAACGGCAGGCCCGCCGCCATCAAGAACGCCGGCCAATACACGGCGTGAAAGCGGACGATCTCTTTGCCCACCAGATGCCAGGCCGGCCACCATTGGCGGAATCGCTCCTGATCTTCCGGATTCTCCGAGCCGAAGCCGATGCCGCTCATGTAGCCGATGAGGGCGTCGAACCAGACGTAGAGCACATGCCGTTCATCCCCGGGCACGGGGATACCCCAGTGAATGGAGGTGCGGCTGATCGAGAGGTCGCGCAGCCCGCTCTCGACGAAGGCCAGCACTTCGTTGCGGCGCTGCTCGGGCCGGATGAAATCCGGCTGCTGGCGGAACAGCTCCAGCAGCCGATCCTGAAAGGCCGAGAGCTTGAAGAAGTAGTTCTCTTCGGTGACGGTTTCCGTCGGGCGTCCGCACTCGGGACAGGGCGAGCCCGGCTGTCCCTCGCCCAGAAACAGCTCGTCGAAAACGCAATAGAGTCCGCTATAGCGGCCCTTGTAAATGTAGCCGGCCTGCTGGATGCGGCGGAACATGGCCAGCACGGCCGCCTGGTGGCGCGGTTCCGTCGTGCGGATGAAGTAGGAGTACTTCAAACCCAGCCGGTCCCACTCCTGCCGAAAGCGTGCCGACTGCTCGTCGGTGAATTGCTGCGGCGAGACGCCCGCCGCTTCCGCCGCCCGCTGGAGCTTTTGACCGTGCTCGTCGGTGCCGGTGAGGAACGCCGCATCCTCGCCCAACTGGCGGTGATAGCGGACCAGGGTATCGGCAACGATGGTGGAATAGGCGTGGCCGAGGTGCGGCCGCGCGTTGACGTAATAGAGGGGGGTGGTGAGAAAGAACCGGCTCATGATCGCGGACGAAAACGGCGAACCCATATCATCCCATGATCGCGGCCCGCAACCGGGATCCGAGTTCGCGGATCGCCTTGAAGGCCGACGGCCTATTCCGGGGCCGCGAGCGGGCGGGCGGCGTGCTCGGCATAGGCGCGCATCGCTTCTTGGAAGACGGCTTTCAGGGGCGCCTGGTGGCGCAGGGCGGCTTCGCGGCAGTCCTCATATTCGGGCGCGGCATTGAGCGCGCGGCCGCCCGCGCTCGCCACCTTGACGCGAATCGGCCCATAGGCGGTTTCGACGGTGGTGAAGGCGCGGTCGAGGACCGCACGGCGGGCAAGATGGCTGCGCACGCCGATCGTGGTGGTCTCTTCGAGCAGCAGCCGCTCGAACTCGCTCGCCTGCTCGGGCGGAGCCAAGATCGTGATCAGCAGCCCGGGCCGGCCCTTCTTCATCTGCGCCGCGACGGCGAAGACCTCGAGCGCGCCGAGGGCGAAGGCGCGTTCGGCAAAATAGCCGTAGAACTGCGGGTTGAGGTCGTCGACGGTGGCTTCGATCACGGCGACGTTGGGCGTGCCGGCGCGCTCGACCGCCATCGCCGCTGGGACGCTCTCGGCGGCCGGATGCTCGACGGCGCGGCCGACGATCAAGCGCAAGGGTCCGCCGGCTTTCCCCGGCGCGGCATAACCCAGGCCGGAGGCTTCGGGGCGCAGCGGTGGCATGGGACCAAAGCCTTGCGCCCAACTGCGCGCCAGCGCCGCGCCGACGGCGGTGACTAGGCCGGCGGAAGCGCCGCTCGAGTAGATGGCGGTGCCGCGCAGCAGGTCCACCAGCGCCGCGCTGGGCGCGGCGGCGCCGCCAACGTTGAGGGGCGAGCAGGTCAGCCGCTCGATGCCCAGCTCTTCCAGCACCAACGCGTTGCCCACGATCTCGGCGAGAGCGGCGTCGTCGGCCGCGCCCAGTTGGCCGCCGCGCGCCTCGGCCTGCGACAGTAGCTGCACCACGGCGCGTGCTCGCGCCGCCGGCCCCGGCGCCAGCCCGGCGCGGCCCAGCAGCCGCGCGGCCTCGCTCCAGGCGCGGCCCGCCCCGCTCTCGGGCAGCCGCACGCGCAGCGCGGGTCCGGCGTCGCTTTCGGCTTTATCGGCGGCCACGTCCAAACCCAGACGCGCCAAGCCGGCGCGCACGCGCTCGAGATTCGCGCCGCAGGCCAACCCGGCGGCAAGCAGCAATTCCCCGGTCAAGCCCTGGCTGCAGTCGACGTAGCCGACGCGCATCGCGCCCCGCCCGCCTAGCGCGCCACCGCCGCGTCGAGGCGCGCGCGTCGTTTCAAGATGTCGTCGGCGATCACTTTGCCGTGAAAGCGCCCGTTCTCAATGAAGACCTCGCCGGTAAACGGCCCGGCGACGACCACGCCGCCCAAATAGAGGCCCGGCACATTGCTTTCATAGGTGGCGGGATCGACCTTCGGCCGGCGGGTTTCGGGGTCGAACTCCACGCCCGCCGCACGCAAGAAATCGTAGTCCGGGTGGTAGCCGATGAGCGCGAAGACGAAATCGGCGGGCAGCTCCTCTTCCCTGCCGTCGCCATGGTGGCGGACGCGCACGGATTCGGGCGTGATCGCCACGACCTCGGTGTCGAGCAGCGCGCGAATCTGGCCGGCTTTGATGCGGTTCTCGATGTCGGGGCGAACCCAATACTTGATGCTCTTCGAAAGCTCCGGCCGCCGGTGCACCAGCGTCACTGCCGCGCCGTGCCGGTAAAGATCGAGCGCGGCTTCCACGGCCGAGTTCTTGCCTCCGATCACGACGACGCGGGAGGCGGTGAAGGGATGCGCCTCCTTGTAGTAGTGAAAGACGTGCGGCAAGTTCTCGCCCGGTACCCCCAGCTCGTTGTAGAGATCGTAGTAGCCGGTGGCGAGCACGACATAGCCGGCACGATAGTGGCCGGCCGCGCCATTGCGGCGCGTGGTGGTGATGGCGAAGCCCTCATCCTCGCGCTCGACCCTTTCAACCTTTTCGTACTGATGAATATCGAGGCGGTAATGCTGCGCCACTCTGCGGTAGTATTCCATCGCTTCTTGGCGCGAGGGCTTGGCGGCGGCCGAGCTCATGGGAATGTCGCCGATCTCGAGCAGTTCGGGCGTGGTGAAGAACACCATGTTGTTCGGATAGTTGTAGATCGAGTTGACGATGCAGCCCTTCTCGAGCACGACCGCACTCAACCCGTTCTTTCCGGCCTCGATGGCGCAGGCCAGACCCGTGGGTCCACCGCCGACAATGACGACGTCGTAACGCATGTCCTTCTATTTTAGGGGCGGGAGCATTGGTGCTGGGACGAAAGACGGCCGGACGGGGCAAAAAGGGAGGCCGACGGCAGGCGGGTTGACTACTTGGGAAGTGGAGTATATTGAAGGCGCTCGTACCTGGAGGGGTTATGGGTGACGAGAAGAAAAAGCCCGTGCCGAAATGCGCGCATCCGGCTTGTGATTGTCCCCCCGCCAAAGGCAGCCGCTACTGCAGCGACTACTGCAAAGACGCGCGCGGCAGCCTGGAGCTGAACTGCAACTGCCGTCATCCCGATTGCGGCACGCTGGTGGCCGGCGCACGCTAGATTGCAATCACACCATGGTCAGAACGACCTTGCCCGAGGTGTGACCCGAGGCCAAGGCCGCGAAGGCATCGGGGGCTTGCGCCAGCGGAACCAGGCGCGCGATTTCCGGCGGGCGCAAGGCGCCGGATTCGAAGCCCGGGCGCAAGGTGTCCAGCAGATCGCCGCAGGTGGCGGCATCGAGGGCGAGCGTATCGAGGCCGAGCAGCGCGAGGTTGCGGTGGTAGAAATCGACCAAGTTGAACTCGACCCGCGGCTGGCTCGGCGATGCGATCGCGACCTGCCGGCCGTGCGGCCCCAAGGACTGCAAGACCGGTTCGAACAGCGGGCCGCCAACGCAGTCGAGAGCGAGATCGGCGCCCGCGCCGCCGGTGAACTCCGCGACACGCGCGGGCCAATCGCCGGCGGTGGCCAGGCGCAAGTCGCCTTCCTTGGGCGGCTCGCGGTCCAGCGCGATGGTACGCGCGCCTTGCCAGCGAGCGATGTGGAGGGCGGCGCCGCCGACGGCGCCGGCGGCGCCGGTGATCAGCACCGTCTCATGGGGGCGCAAGCGCGCCACGCGCAGCAACGCCGCCGCCGCGGTCATGTACGCCAGCGCGGCGGCCGCGGCCTCGGCCATGCCCAGGCTCGCCGGCTTGGGCCGCGCCAATTCCGCCAGCAGGATCACCAGTTCCGCATGGCTGCCGGGGATGCGCTGGGCCAGCGGCCCGGAGGCGGCCCAGACTTCTTCGCCGCGGCGCGCCTCCGGGGCGACCACCACCCCGGCCAGGTCGCGGCCGGGCGTGCTGGGCAGCTCGGGGCGGCCGAGGCGGCCGGCGACGATGGCGAGGTCGCTGGGGTTGAGCGAAGCCGCATGCACGCGCACCAGCAGCTCGCCGGTCTTGGCCAGCGGCGGCGGGGTTTCCTCCAGGCGCAAAACGCGGGGCGGCCCGAATTCGCGATAGATCAGCGCTTGCATGGCCTCGTTCAGGTCTTAGGCAAGAAGCGGGCGAAGGGCAACTCGCTCGTGTGCGCGTACACCGGCGCCGCGGGCTGCCGGCCGGCACCGGGCGGCGCCGGGCGCGGCTTGCCGCTCGCCAGCCAGAAATAGTGCCGCTCTTGGCCGTTCAGTTGTCCGGCCGCCGTCCAGCCGCGCTCGCGCACGGCGATCAAGTCTTGCGCCACGGACCGGAACTCCTCGCGCAGATAGCGCAGCCGGCCGGCGGGATCGAAACAGTAGTCGTCGTACTCGATCGTGTTCGCGGCGCCGCCGCTGCGGGTGACGGCCACGAAGCGGATGCGCCGGCCGCGCTCCCATGCCGCCGCCACCGCCTGCGCCGACTCGGGCACCGCAGTGCCGGTTTCCTCGCGCCAATGCGCGCCGTTGGAGGCAAACACGTACTCCGGCGGTTCGTGCGCGGCGATCTCGCGCAACTGAGCGCAGGCGGGCGTCACCGCCAGAATCACCGGCGGCCGCCGCTGCGGCGGCAGCGCCAAGCCCAACGCCAGCAGCAGGGCGGCAGTCATGACTTCCAGGATACATTCGGGCGCGAGCGCCGGCCGTCATAGCTGCCGGCGGCGCAACGCGGACCGGCCTGGAGTGGAGCAGACGTCGCCCGGCACGCCAAGCCGTCATCCGGCCTTACTGCGGCTGCCCTCGACATTTTCCGGGAGCCGCGCAACGGCCGGCCAGCGGCGGCAACGGCGGCGGCGGCACCTGCTCACCGGGCCAGTTGCCCCATTGCAACTTGGCGCTCACAATAGAGACCATGCGGAATATTTCGGCGAGCGTTTTACGCTGCGCGCTGGTCTTCACGATCGCCGCCGGCTTGGCCTTTGCCGCCGGCTTCGACCACGACCACGATCACGGCGACCATGGCCACGGCCACGGTCGCGGGCACGACCGCGATCGCGTGCAAGTTTGGCACCGCGATCATGACGACTATCACTGGAGCGATCGCGACCGGGAGTATGTCGAGGCCTGGTATCGCGAACATCGCGAGGATTTGCCTCCCGGCCTGGCCCGCCGCGACCGGCTGCCGCCGGGGTTGGAGCGCCAGCTCGACGAGCGTGGCGAGCTGCCGCCGGGGCTGCGCCGCCACATCGAGCCCTGCCCGGCCAGCTTATGGCGCCGGCTGCCTCCGCCTCCGCCCGATTACAACTACGCCTTCGTGACCGGGCACCTGGTGCTGCTCAACCGCAGCAACTTCCGCGTCTTGATGGTTTTCCACTTCGGCGAGTAGCGAAAGCCGCGGCGCACAGTCCGCGCTTTTCACATAACCGATCAGTTCGTTCAGTATGGCCGTGGCCAGCGGGTCACGGCCGTACTGGCTTAGATCCAGCGTCGTGACGACGACATGGCCCCGCCCCACGCGCGCCTGGACGGCGAGGGCGCGCGCCTGGTGGACCCAGCCGAGAAAAAAGCCCGCCAGCACTTCCCTGCTCTCGCCGTTTCGCGGCGTTGCGATGACCGAACGCGGCGTGATCGCCCGCGCCGCTTCGCCGAGGATCGGGCCCAAAGCGCGGAAGGCCGCAAACGGCGGCCGCGTCGAATCGAGCCAGTTGAAATTCGAGATCCAGTCCCCGCGCAGGTTGCCGCGCCTGGGCTCGATTCGGAAGCGCGCGCCGGCCGGGAGCGCGGCGGCGCCGCTCGCCAGCACGATCACCGCGCCGCCGCCCGCCGCCGTTGCCCGCGCCCGCGCGTTCCACTGCGCCGTGATCAGCACCGGCGCGGCGCCGGCGGCGGGATGGCGGGCGCGCAGCGCGGCGGCCAAGTCCGCCGGCACGGAGTCATCGAGGGCGATGGCAGCGGCGGAGGAGGCGGGCGCCACCACGGCGAGGCGCAGCACGCGGCGATCGAGCAGCGCGCCCTGTGCGCCGCGCAGCTCCAATGCGACGGTCTGATATCCGGTTTGCGCCCGGCGAATCGGCACGGTAAAGGTCCCGGCCGCGGCCAGCGCGCCGCTGGCGACGGCGGCTACCGGCCGGCGTTCACCGGCGACGACGGCGGCGGCGCCGCGCAGCACCGCCGGTGCTTCGTTCGAAACCCATGCCGCGATGCGGGCCGTGTCGCCGGGCTGGTAATCTGCGCGATCGGCTTGCGCCATCAGCACCACCGGCTGCTGCAAGACGGCCAAGCGCGCGGCAAAGTTCTTCGGCCGGCGCCACATGGTCAAGAGACCGTTGCTCTCCCAATTCACGTCGGTGAACTCGGTAATCACGTAGCCCTGAATCGCCGGCTGCAGCCGCAGGCTCTCGATCTCGTGCCGCAGGGCTTCCCACTCGTGCTCTTGCGTTGCCGCCGCCAGGTTCGCGTAACTGCCGAAGACGCGGGTCAGGCCCGCCGCGCGCATCCGCGTGAAGACCCCGGCGGGCAGCGTCAGCCGATTTCCATTGAAGTCTAGCTTGAACCACCAGGGCAGGCGCGCGGGCAGGTCCGGCAGCCCCCAGTTGCCGAACTCGCTCACCACCAGCGGTTCGTCACCGCGTTCGCGCGCATCGCCGAAGGGCGAGAACAGCCAGCGCGGGCGCGCGGCGAATCGCCGCACCCAGGCATCCCACGCCGCCTGATCGTCGGGAATGGAGTCGTAATTGTGAAAATCCGCGAGATCGGTGGCCAGGTGAAAGTTGTCGCAACAGGGGCTGTTATCCACCACTAAACGGTCGGGCAGATGACGGCGCGCCCAATCGGATTCGGCCAGCAACCAGGCGCGATCGCCGGGGCGCTTCAAATCCGCGCCCCAACTCTCGTTGATGATGCTCTGCAAGATCAGCGACGGATGGTTCCAATCGCGGGCGATGGCGGCAACCAGCAGCGCCTGCGCGCGCTGCCGGGAAAGGGCGGTCAGGCTATCCCAGTTCGGGATCTCATACCAAAGCAGCATTCCCGTCTCATCCGCGGCGCGCAGATAGCGGGGATCCGGGGTCTTGATGTGCAGGCGCAGCAGATTCAGGCCGAGCCTCTTGCCTTCCGTCATCTCCGCGCGCAAGTACGCCAAGGAGGGGGGCGAATAGATCCCTTCTGGGTAGAAGGCTTGATCGAGCGCGCCGCGAAGATAGATGGGCTGGCCGTTGAGAAAAATGCGGCCGTCGTGGACGGCGATCGTGCGCAGGCCGAAGGAATCGTCGAGCCGGTCGCCATTCGACAGCACGACAGAAAAACGATACAAGCGCGGATGCGACGGCGACCACAGCCACGCGCGCTCCAGGTCGAAAGGGAGCTCTTGATCCGGCCGTGCGGATATGGGGAAGACGCGGCGAACGGCGCGCCCATCCGGCGCCGTGACGGTGATCGTGGCGCGAGAGCCGGCCGGGAGCTGATCGGGATGCGCCAGCCGCAGCTCGAAGCCGTGCAGCCTCGCGCCTTCGGTCAGGGCGTGGACCCATTGGAGATAGGCCGGCGGCTTGAGCTCGAGCGCGACGCTCTGCCACATTCCCGAAGTCTGCACGTACCAGTTCTGCTTGCCGTGCGGAATTTGCGCGTAGCTCGCCCGAAACGCCGCCGGCGGGCCGGGAGGATCGGCGATGCGCACGAGCAGCACGTTGCGGCCGGCGCGGAACGCTGCCGTGGCGTCGAGATCGAAGGGCGTGTAACCACCCTCGTGTGCGCCGATCATGCGGCCGTTCAGCCACACTCGCGCCTCATAGTCGGCCGCGCCGAAATGAACCAGCAGACGATTGCCGGCTTTCACGGGCGGCGCCGTGAAGGTGCGCCGGAACCAGGCGGCGCCTTTGAAGTCGCGCAAGTCCGAGAACTGCGCCTGAATGGAGACGGGCACTTGCGCCGCGCGCCATCCGGCGCGCGGCAAGGTCGCCGGCGAGAGTCGCTCCGCGACATCGGGAAGAAATTGCCAGGAGCCATCGAGTGAAACGCGGGACTGCGCAACGGCAGCGAGACACAGCGCGAGGGTGAACGCCGCCAGGGGCGCGCCGCTAGGAAGTTTGCGCATGTCTGGCGATGCTAGCAGACGGCGGAGGGCAGTTGGCAAAGGCCGAAAGCCGGGGGTGGGCGGCGCGCCGAATCGGCGCGAGGCGCTGGGCACTCCGCGCGAGCGCCGGGGCGGCCTCGCGGCCTCGCGGAGCACCTAGTAGGCGAAATAGGGACCGGGGCCGACGGGAGTCTGCAGCGTGTTGATCGCGAAAAAGACCTTGCGCCCGAAAAAGAACGGCATGCCCCAATCGAAGGAGCCGGCGCTGGGTCCGCCGACATCGTTGAAGGCGGCATTTCCGGAATTGAACAGGGTTTCGGCGTCGCCGACGCTGAAATTCACCGTTCCGGTCTCCTTGGCCGCGCCGATATTGGTCGCCGACAAGTTGACGGTGCTGGTGGGGCAGTAGAAGGCGTTGTTGCTGCTGCAGAGCGGCAGGCCGGTCGTCGCCGAATCGAGGAAAAACAGCAAGTTCGAGCCGGTGTCGATGACGCTGGGAACGGTGGTGGTCTTGAAGGTCGTCGTCATTTCACCGTTGGAATCCACCGTGAAAACCTGGGCGGTGCCCAGGCCGTTGTCGCTTTGCGTGTCGATCCCGAAGGTGAGCGTGCCGGCGGAGGTGGTGTCGCCTTGCGCCGGAATCGAGGGCAGATTCACCATGACGCCGTTGTTATCCTGCGGGAACAGCCAGACGGGGTTTTGCAATTGGTCGGCTAAATCCACGTAAGTCGCGGTGCAGCCGGTGCTGGGGCAACTGAAATAGACCGGCGGAATCGGACTGGCGCCGCCGGGCGCGCAGCCGGCCCCGCAGTCGTGGCGAAAGACCCCAATGCCGAGGATGCCGTTGGCGCCCAGCGACTGGACGGTATCGTTGGGCGGCAAGCCGGAGTTCGTGCATGCCGCCGGCGGCGGCGGAAAATTGGCGTTGCCGTTGATCGCGCCCTGGCCGATCAATTGGATCGGCACGCTGCTTGCCTTCTCATTGCCTAAAATCACATCGGCGGCGGCCACCGGGCCCCAAACGAAGGAATCGGCGAAGGTGCCGCAATTCCCGAGGGGATTGCCGTTGCTGTCGTTGATCTGCGGGTAGTTCAGCGTGGTTTGCGACGCCAAAATCCGCAGTCCGAACGAGCCCGTGTCCACCAAGACGTTGGGGATGGTATCGCATTGCGCCGTGCCCGGCGCGCAGATCGTAACCGTCACAAACAGCCCGTTGACGTAATTGCCCGTGGGGCCGAGCGTCACCTGCACGGGAACGGTATTGTTGACGACCGGCGGCGGCGGATTGATCGGCAGCGGGCTGCCGCCGCCGCCGCACCCGGCCCATGCCGCGGCGGTGGCAGCCAGCGCAGCGGCCAGCAGCACCTTGCGCCTCATTGCACGACCGCCTGGTTGACGTTCGAGGGGATCAGGTTTTCAACGTACGCCCGGCCGTGGTAAGCCCGCATGTGGCCGCCGACCTCCACCACCAAGCCATCCACTTGGACCGCCAAGGGACCGCGGCGGCGGCGCAGGGTTTGCGTCTGGCGCGCGGCCTTCTGGAATGCGCTGAAGTAGGCCCCCAAGAGTTGGTGCAAATCCGGCGCCGCGGGTCCGCTCCAAGCCACGCCGAAGACGATGCCGTCGGGCGAAACGAACTCGCGCACGATGCCGCCATCGGCGGCCGCGATCCGCTGCACGGAGTAGCCTTGGCGCTGGATCAGACGAATTTGGCCTTTCAGATGAGCGCGGTCGGCCTCGACGGATTGCACGGGTTGGCCCAGCACTGCCCAAGCCGGCAATCCGGCTGCGCAGGCGAGCAAGAGAAGAGCCACTGCTTGCATTCCGAACTTTTTCATGGGGAAACCCCGAGGCGCGCCGCCGCTCTCGTCGCGCTGTTCAACCCTCTCTGGGGATTATACGTTTGCGAGTAGCGCGACGGTTGCAGCTTTTTCCGCCTGGTCCGCGGGACAGGAACCGAGGGCCGATAACGGAGGCAGCGCGGCCCCGCTCGGGGAGGTGCTCCCCAGGACGCGGAACTGCCTGGGCAACTTGGGGCTGCGCCGCCGCCTCTACATCGGGGTAAGGGTTCCCCATGCGCCGTCTGTACGTGCTCGGATTGCTGCTCGGCTTGCTGGTTCCGCTGTTCGCCGCCCAATCGAACCGCGATGACGATCTCGCGCGGATTCGGAGCGCGACGCAAGTGCTGCACGAGATTCAGTCCGTGCCGGATCAGGCGATCCCGAATGCGATTCTGAGCGGAGCGGCGTGCATCGCGGTGATTCCGAGCGAAAAGAAATTCGCGCTGGGCATCGGCGGCTCCTACGGCAAAGGGCTGGTGACTTGCCGCAACGGCAATCGCTGGTCGGCGCCGGCGTTCATCACCGTCGGCGGCGGCAGTTGGGGATTCCAGATCGGCGGCGAAGCCAGTGACGTCGTCATGGTGTTTCGCAATCGCCGCGGCGTGGAGCGGCTGCTGAGCAATAAGCTGCGCATCGGCGCCGACGCTTCGGCCGCGGCCGGTCCGGTGGGCCGCCATGCCGCCGCCGCCACCGATGCCACGCTCAACGCCGAAATCCTCACGTACGCCCGCAGCCGCGGCGCGTTTGCCGGCGTCAGCTTGAATGGCGCCATCGTGCAGCCGGACGAATCCGGCAATATCGCGATGTACGGCCGCGCCGCGCGCCACCAGCAAATTTTGAGCGGTGAAGTTCGTGCTCCCGCCGCGGCGCAGCCGCTGCTGCAAGAGGTCGCCACCATTACCGGAACCGGCCCGGTTCCGCGGTAAGGTTGCGCGCGACTGCGCGCTGCTTGAAAACACAGATGACGGCTGGCGTGGTGCCGGGGTTCTCTTTCCTTGCGCGCCGGCGCGCAAGCGACGAGCCTACCGGCCGCTCGCGCCGGTACTGGTGCTTTCGGCTACGTCCCGCGGCCGCCGATCCATGGCGCGCCGCGAGCTGCGCTCCCCTGGTGCGCGGTTGACCGGCGGGCTGCCGCGAAGGGCAGCGACCGCCGCGCCAGGGTTGCTACACTCAAAACGAGCGAAGCGGGGGATGCACCCGAATTTTCGGGGTAGGCGGAAAGTCTTTGGCGATTTTCGAACCACGCGCCTTTCGGGTGCTGACCACGATCTTGGTCTATGCCCTGGCCCTGATCTTCCTTTACATGGCGCGCCATGTGCTGGTGGCCTTCCTGCTCGCGCTTTTGCTCGCCTACTTGGTCGAGCCAGTCGTGGGCTGGATCCAGAAGGCCTTGCGGCTGCCGCGCGGCTGGTCCATCGCGCTGCTATACCTGCTGTTCACGCTGGCGGTGGTCCTTTTCTTCACCGCGGTCGGTCCCGGCTTGCTGCGGCAAAGCGTCAAGCTGGGGCGGGATCTGCCGGGGCTCACGGAAAAGCTGGCAAGCGGCAAATTGGTCGCCCAAGTCGGCAGCGCGCGCGGATGGAGCGTCGAGACGCAGCGTGAAGTCACCCGCATCATCGCCGAACACCGCAACGACATCACGCGCCTGATCCAAGAGCTGGAAAGTTACGCCGCCGCCTTCGCCCAGAATCTTTGGTGGATCGCCATCATTCCGATCATCAGCGTCTTTTTCTTGGTTAGCGGCGGCGAACTCGGCCGCGGCATCATCGATCTGGCGTTGATCCGGCGCCGCCGGCAGTTCCTCGACGCTTTGCTGGCGGATTTGCACGACGTTTGGGCTCATTTCATCCGCGCCCAACTGCTGCTGATGTTGATTGCGATGGCGGCTTACGTGCTCTTCCTGACCTCGATCAGGGTGCCCAACGGCCTCGTGCTGGGGTTCTCGGCGGGCCTGTTAGAGTTCATCCCCACCCTGGGGCCGATCATCGCGGCGGTGGTCATTCTGGGCGTTTCCTTCGTGTTCGGGTATCCACATTGGCTGGTCATCTTGATCTTTCTCGGGATCTGGCGCGGCGTGCAGGACTACGCCATCGCGCCCCGCGTGATGGGCCGGCATATGGAACTGCATCCTTTCCTCGTGATCTTCGCGGTGCTCACCGGCGCCGAGCTGGCCGGGGTGCTGGGCGTGTTTCTATCCGTTCCCGTGGTCGCGAGCCTGCGCGTGCTCTGGATCCGCTGGCGCGCCGATGATCTCTCACGGCCGGAGCCAGGCCCCGGCGGCCCCGCGCCCGCGTTGTGACCCAAGGACCCGGCGCCGGGCACGCCGCCGAGCCTGGGGCCCTGGGGGGTTGGCCGGCCTGGCCGCGGCACGGCCCGTATAATCGGGGAAACGGCGGGTTTGCCGGCCTTCGATGCTGACCTTGAGCCTCTTTTGGGCGCGCCTGGCGCTCAGCCTTTACACCTTCGGCCTGGCGACCGCGCTCATTACCCTGGCCGTGCGTCGCGAATCGTTATTCCGAGTGGCGCGCGGCGCCGTGGCGTTGGGATTTTTCTTTCACTTCGTGAGCATCGTGGAAACCGGCGTGGCCCTGCATCGCTTTCCGGCCGCGCAATACAGCCAGGCCAGCAGTCTGCTGGCCTTTGTGATCGTCGCCTTTTTCCTCGTCGTTTATCGCTTCTATTCGCCGGCCGCGCTTTCACTGGTGGTGTTTCCGCTGGTCTTCGTGCTGACGCTGGTTTCGATCTACGGGAGCCCGGGCGTCACGCAGTTGGCCGCCGCGAGTTCACGCGCTCCGGGCAACGGGTGGATCTACGGCCATGCCATCCTGATCGCCGTCGGCTATGCCGCGCTGACGGTGGCTTTCGCGGGCGAGGTCCTGTACTTGGTCGCCGAGCGCCGGCTCAAGCGCCTGCCGCTGCGTCCGGAAGGCGGGCCGCGGCTCCCCTCGCTGCAAACTCTCGATGCCATCGGCTATCGTTCGCTGCTTGCCGGGTTTCCGCTCCTCACCATCGGCATCTTGATCGGACTCTACTGGGCCGACAGGCGGTTCGGCGGATTGAGCCTGACTGATCCCAAGGTGCTGCTCACGCTTTTGACCTGGGCCATCTATCTCATCTTGCTCTTTTCGCGCTGGTCGGCCGGGTGGCGCGGGCGCAAGGCGGCCTACGTCACGATCCTTTGCTTTCTGGTCGCCGCCGCCGGCTGGGTGAGCGGCAATCAAACGGGCCTGCATCACTTCCTAGGGCGATGAACTTCCACCTGCTCGGCTTGAGCCATCACAGCGCGCCGCTGGAGCTGCGCGAGCGGTTCGCCGTGCCGGATGCGCGCATGCCGGAAGCGCTGGCGGCGCTGGCGGCCGAGCCGGGCGTGGCCGAGGGACTGGTCCTTTCCACCTGCAACCGGGTCGAGTACTTGGCGATAACCACGAGCGGCGACGCGCTCTGGAGCTTTATCCGCCGCTGGTACGGGCAAGAGCCGGCCGGATTGGCGCCGCGGTTTTATCTGCATGCGGGCGCGGCGGCGGCGCGCCATGTGTTTCGCGTCGCCGCGAGCCTCGACTCGCTGGTCGTCGGCGAGCCGCAAATCCTCGGGCAATACAAGGCCGCATTTCAAGCGGCGGCGAGTGCCGGCGCCGCCGGCGGCGGCTTGCGCGCATTGCTGAACGCCGCCTTTATCGCCGCCAAGCGCGTGCGCGCGGAAACCGGGCTGGGACGACATTCGCTCTCCATCAGCCACGCCGCGGTGGAATTGGCCAAGCGCATCTTCGGGGGCCTGGGCGGCAAGACGGTTTTATTGATCGGCGCGGGCGAGATGGGGACGCAGGCGGCGGGCTATCTGGTGCGTCAGGGAGCGAGCCGATTGCTGGTGGCCAATCGCGGGCAAGAGCGCGGCCAAGCGCTCGCCGCCAAATACGGCGGCGAAGCCATCCCTTGGGAGCATCTGCGGGCCGAGGCGCACCGCGCCGACGTCATCATCAGTTGCACCGGCGCCACGGAGCCGCTGCTGGCGAAAGCGGATATCGCCGCCCTGCTCGCCCGCCGCAAGTCGCGGCCGATCCTGCTGCTCGACATCGCCGTGCCCCGCGATATCGCCGCCGACGTGCAAGAGCTCGAGAACGCTTTCCTCTACAACGTTGACGACCTGGAAAGCGTGGTCGCCAGCCATCGCGCCGACCGCGAGCGCGAGGCGGCGCGCGCGGAGGCGATGATCGAAGCCGAACTGGATCGCTTCTGGCGGCGCTGGGAGGCGCGCGATGCCCTGCCCACGCTGCGCGCGCTGGAGGCGCACGGCGAGAACCTGCGCCGGCGCGAACTCGAGCGCTGGCGCTCGCTGCTGGCCGCGCTGCCGCCCGAGCAGCGCGCCGCGGTCGAGGAGCTGACGCGCGCGCTGATGCGCAAATGGCTGCATCGCCCGCTGACCGCGATCCGCGCGGCGGCAGAAGAACGCAGCGACTTGGCGATCCTGGACAGCGCCGCCGAACTCTTCGGCCTGCAGATCGCCGCCGCCCCGGCGGCGAACGAAGCCGGGCAGCCGCAACCCGCCGCGCAGCCGCCCGCCGGGCTCAAGGCTGGCGCCTAAACCCGCGCCCCCGACACCTGGATTCTCCCGCGGCGCCCGCTGGCGAATTGCCCGGCCGGCCGAGGGTTGCCGCCTATCGTTCGAGCATGGCTTCGTCGCCGGGCAGAATCACATCGCGCGAATAGGTAATCAGCGCCGCGCTCGAATTCGGCCGTGTGGAGATGATCACCGCCTCGCCGACGATCTTCGCCGGTTCGCCCGCCGCCGCGACTTCGGCCTCAACGCCGTAGGCGGCACGGCGGAAGACGGCCATGCTGGGGCTGTGCGTCCGGCGGAAGATGAGCCAACGCTGCCCCACCGCCGTCGCAACGCCGCGGCCGGTGAGGAAGATTTCGTCGCCCTTGGCGAACTCGTTGCCCAGATCGCGGCCGGCGGCGACCATCTGCAACCGGCCTTCCACAGGGTGCAGGAGGTCGATGGTCTCGGAGGGTTCCAGCTTGGGGCTGGCCCGCGGCTGCCACGCGATCGCGAAATCGCCGCGTTGGGATTCACGGCAGGACAGCTCGATGCGCGCGGTCGCCACTCCGGCGGCGTTGATCCTCAAGACCCGCGCGCGGCCGACCATCGCGAAAAGCCGCCCCATGCCGTTCAAGTAGGCGGTCTGGCCGGGGAATTGATCGGTGTGAGGCACGGCGGATTCCACGCGCATGAGCCGCACGCTCTCTCCCGGCTGCAAGGCTTCCCCGCCCCTGAGGTAAATGATCTCGCCTTGCGTCTTATTGGGAATCTGCAGCTCGTCTTCCGACCCCACCTCCCAAGACACTCGCGAATAGCCCTGAGTCGAATACATGTCGGCGCATTCGATCTGCGAGGCGCTGAAGGAGGGTTCCTGCTGAATCTCGACCTGCCAACCCGGCCCTTGCGCCGCCGCCAGCAATGCCAGCCCGCAAAGTCCTGCGGTAACGGCCACCGATTTCGACAAAGCCTTTAATGACAGTGACATGTCTGATCACCCCCGGTCGGGCTTCCGCTTTTCATTGCCAAGCGCGAAGCGGCGTGAGTATTATGCTCCACCGATGGTTCTAATCCCAGCCGCAAGCAGCAATCCGGTTCCCAACCGCATTCCGCCCGAGCGGCTGCCGCGGCTTTGCGTGGCGCTGGAAGCCACGCAACCCGCCGACCTGTTCGCCAAAGCAGAGCGGGCGGCGCGCGACAACTCGTTGCTGGAGTTGCGCTTAGACCATCTGAAAACGCCTGCGCAAGCGCTGGGCCGGCTCCGTGACTTTGCAGATTCCCACCCGGCGGCAATTTTGATCGCCACCTGCCGTCCGACCCGCAGCGGAGGCAAGTTTCGCGGCAGCGCTGAGGCGGAATGCGCCATTTTAAGCAAGGCCGCGCAAGCGGGCTGCCAGTGGCTGGATCTGAGCTTGCCGAGTGCGGAAAGGGTCAATGCCAATATATTGAAAAAGCTGCACTTACATGCCAACCTCATGGTCTCCTGGCACGACTTCGAGGGGCCGCGGTATCTCCATGGGCTGGCGGCGCGGTTCGCGAAGATTCCGGCGGACCTGTATAAAGTCGCCGCGCGTGCCCGTAACTTCGCGGACAACGGGCGCATACTTCGGTTTCTGGCCGAGACCAGCGCGCATTTGCCGATCGTCGCCTTTTGCATGGGCGAGGCCGGGCTGGCCAGCCGCATCTTGGCCCCGCATTTCGGTTCGGCTTTTACGTTCGCCAGCTTGGCTCCGGGGTTGGCCACGGCGCCGGGACAGCTCGATATCGCCAGCATGCGGCGCATCTATCGCGTCGAGACCATCAACCGCGCGACCCGGGTGTATGGAGTGCTGGGTTATCCGCTGGCCCATTCGCTGTCGCCGCTGATGCTGAACGCGGCATTTCGCCGGACCAGCGTCAATGCCGTGTACGTGCCGATGCCGACGCGCAACCCCAACGACGTGCTGTCGCAGCTCGATGCGCTCGACCTCAACGGATTCAGCGTGACCCATCCGCACAAGTCGGCGTTCTTGAAGCAGCTCGACGGAATCGATCCCATGGCGCGCAAGATCGGCGCCATCAACACCGTCGTCCGCAGCAGCGGCAAGCTTTACGGTTACAACACCGATCTGGCCGGCATCCTCGTACCGCTCGAGGCGCAGATGCGCATCGCCGGAGCGCGCGTGCTGGTGATCGGGGCCGGCGGCGCGGCGCGCGCGGCGGTCTTCGGGCTGCGCGAGCGCGGCGCCAGCGTCACGATCCTGAATCGCACCGCGGCCAAGGCGCACCGGCTGGCGAAGCAGGCGCGCGCCAAGGTCGCGCGGCGCCGCGAACTCAGGAAAACCAGCTTCGATCTCATCATCAACGCCACCCCGGTGGGGCAAAGCCCCAAGCCGCAAGCGAGCCCGCTGGACGCGGAGGAGATCAACGCGCCCCTCGTCTTCGATTTCGTTTACAACCCGATCGAGACCAGCCTGCTGCGGATGGCGCGGGCGCGGGGAGCGCGCGTGATTTCCGGGCTCGAAATGTTCGTCATCCAGGGCGCGCGCCAGTTCGAGATCTGGACGGGCAAGCCGGCCCCGCGCGACGAGATGCTGCACGAGATTCTCACTTATCTGCAGCAGCCCGCGGCGACGACCTAGAACATTCCGCGAAAATCAGCGCCGCCCGGCGCGTGAGCCGGCGGCGGGACGGCCGGCCGCGGCGCTGAACGGAGGCGCGTCTCCGATCCAACTCCTCGCGGTCCTTTTCGCCGCGAAGCGCGCCCGGTGCGCCGCGGCCGACCCGTCAGCGGATTCCGGCGGCGCCGCCGGCAGCGGCTTTGGCGCGTTCGGCGGTCCAGGTACCCGTGTCGTTTTGATCGCTGGAAAATGTGCCGCTCATCTTATCGCCGGAGACGGTGCCCTTGATGGTATAGACGCCGCCTTCGGTCTCGACCTGGAAGCTGATGTTCTTGCCGTCGAACTTCAAATACTCCATCGGCATGTCGCCGCCGTCGGCAACGGAAAGCGTTCCGGCCAGCGCGCCGTTGACCTGCTTGAAGGTCATCGTGAAATCGCGCTGTCCGTTTTGATTGCTGTTGGAGCTGCCGTTCCACGTGCCGCTGAGATCGGCGGCCCAGGCGAAGGCCGCGAGCAGCATGAACGCGAGCGCCGCGCGGACGAAGGTCTTCCTATTCATCGCATCCCCCGTTTTCTGACCGCTTCGCCCGCCATCATCTCATACCCGGCCGACGCCGGAGCCAGAGCGGGCGCGCGCCGGGGCGCGGCGCGCCTGCCGCCGCCGTGCGCGCAGGTACACTCGAACCGTGGCTTCCGCCCGCATCAGCGCCGCGAGCGCCGGCTACGCCGCGGTGGCGCTGCCGGTGCCGCTCGATCGCGCCTTCACCTATGTCGTGCCCGACGGCCTGACCCTGGCGCCGGGCATGCGCGTGCTCGTGCCCTGGAGCGGGCGCCGGCTGGTCGGCGTGGTGCTGGAGGCGACGGCCGAGGCGCCGCCGGGCGTGGCCGAGGCCAAGCTGCGGCCGATCGAGCTGGCGCTCGACAGCGAACCGATCCTCGACGCGCCTTTGCTGGCGCTGGCGCGCTGGACGGCGGCCTATTACCAGGCGCCGCTGGGCGAAGTGCTGCGCTGCGTGCTGCCGCCGGCGCCGGGCGTCCGCGACCAGCAGCGCCTCGCACTCACCGCCGCCGGCCACGAGCGGCTGCGGGCGCCGGCGCAAACCGCGCTGTTCGCGCCGGCGGCGGAGGGCGCGCCGCTGCTGCGCGCGGCGCAACGGGGGCTGAGCCTGGCGGGCGCTCTGCGGCGCCATGGGACGCGCGCCGTGCGCCAGGCGCTGGCGCAAGGCTGGCTGCGGCTGGAAGCGCCGGCGGCCGCGGCGGCGGCCGAGCCAGTGATCCGCACCTATCGCCTGGCCGCCGGCGCCACGGTTCCCGCACGCGCGCCGGCGCAGGCGGCGGCGCTGGCGCTGCTGCGCGCCGCCGGCGGCGAGATGGATGCCGCCACCCTGCGCGCGCAGGTGGCCGGCGCGGCGCTCGCCGCGCTGCGCCGCCGCGGCGCCATCGCCGCCGGGACCCGGCCGGCGCCGCCGGCCTCGCCGCTCTGGCACCCGCGCCCGCGCATCACCGCGCTCAACGCCGAGCAACGCGCCGCGCTCGCGCTGATTCTCGAGCATCTGCCCCCGGAGGGCGCGCCCGCGCCCATCTTGCTGCACGGGGTCACCGGCAGCGGCAAGACGGCGGTGTATTTGGAAGCGATCGCCGCCGCCTTGGCGCGGGAGCGAACCGCGCTCCTGCTGGTGCCGGAGATCGGCCTGACGCCGGCCCTCTTCGCCGATTTCATGGATGCCTTCCCGGAACAAGTCTCGATCCTGCACTCCGGCCTCACGCCGGCCGAGCGCGCCCAGCATTGGCATCGCGCGCGCCGCGGCCAGGCGGCGGTGGTGATCGGGACGCGCTCGGCGATCTTCGCGCCGCTGCCGCGCCTGGGCTTGATCATCGTGGACGAAGAACACGACGCCGCCTACAAACAGCAGGAGTCGCCGCGCTACCACGCGCGCGATCTCGCGGTGATGCGCGGACGCCTGAGCGGCGCAACGGTGCTGCTGGGCTCGGCCACGCCGTCGCTCGAATCCCACGAGAACGCCCGCGCCGGCAAATATCTGCTGGCGCGGCTGCGGTCGCGGGTGGAGAGCCGGCCGCTGCCGGCGGTGCGCATGGTGGATATGTGCGCCGAGTTCCGCGCCCAGGCGGCGGCCGCGCCGCGCCCGGGCCGCGGCCGCGGCGCGCCGGCCGACGCGCTCTCGCGCCCGCTGGTGGCCGCGCTCGGCGCTTGCCTGGCGCGCGGCGAGCAGGCGGTCGTGCTCATCAACCGCCGCGGCTATGCGCCGGCGGTCGTCTGCCGCGCCTGCGGCCAGCCGGTGACGTGCCGCCACTGTTCGCTGTCACTCGTCTATCACAAGCGCGAAGGCCGGCTGCTCTGCCACGCCTGCGGCTTCAACTTGCCGGTGCCCAAGCACTGCCCCGCCTGCGGCAGCGAGCACCTGTATTTTCTGGGCGCGGGCAGCGAAAAGATCGAAGAGGCGTTGGCCGGACTTTTTCCGCGCGCCCGCATCGCCCGCCTCGACCGCGACACCGCGCGCGAGCGCCGGCATTTCGCGCGCGTGCTGGGCGATTTCCGCGAAGGCAAGTACGATCTGCTGGTCGGCACGCAGATGATCGCGAAAGGGCATGACCTGCCCGGCGTGACCCTGGTGGGCGTGCTGCAGGCGGACTGGGGGCTGACGCTGCCGGAGTTTCGCGCCGCCGAACGCACCTACCAGCTGCTCACCCAGGTCGCCGGGCGCGCGGGCCGGGGCGAGGCGCCCGGCGAAGTCGTGCTGCAGCTCATGCACCCCGAGCATTACGCGGTGCAGGCGGTGCTGCGCGGCGAGCCGGAGCTGTTTTACGAGCCGGAGGCGCGATATCGCCGCCTGCTGCACTACCCGCCGTTCGCGGCGCTGGCGCTGGCGCGGATTCGCCACCGGGACTACGAGCAAGCGCTGCGCTGGAGCGCCGATCTGGGCCGCTTCCTCGAAGAACGGCGCGCCGCGCACGCGGATATCCGCATCCTCGGGCCCGCGCCGGCGCCGGTGCCGCGGCTGAAGGCCGAGCACCGCCTGCAGTTTTTGCTGAAGTCCGCCCGGCGACGCAGCCTGGCGGCCTTGCTGGGGGAGATCCGGCGCTATGCCGCCGAGCGCCTGCCGGCCGCGGCTCTGACGATCGACGTCGATCCACAGGCGGCGAATTGAACGCGGTCCATCGCCGGCGGCGCGGCGCGAACGCGCGGCTGGCGGGCGGTGGCGGGCGGCGGGAAGGCCGGCGGGCGGCGGCCGGACGCCAAGTCCGGCGAGGTGTCGGTAAAGGCGCGGAGTGAGTCGCCCTGGGGTACAATAAGAACGCTCTGGTTGCCTCTCCGTCGGCACACATGGTCTCACTTCGTCCGACGGCCAATCGACGGTTCAACGAGCTGATCGGCCTGTTACTCGGCGTGGCCGCGGCGCTGCTGCTGCTCGCCCTCCTTTCCTATCATCCCGCCGACCCTTCGCTCGACACCGCCGGTTGGGCGCAGCGCCCGGAGAATTGGGTGGGACCTGTCGGCGCGTGGCTCGCGGACCTGCTCTTCCAGGGCTTCGGCATCGCGGCATTTCTCTTGGTGGCAGGCCTGGGGGCCTGGGCGCGGACGTGGCTAGTGGAAAGGCCCGCGTCCGCGCGAGGAACCAAGCCGGCCTTCGCGTGGGCGCCGCCGGCGGGCTTGCTGCTGACCATGATCGCGCTCGGGGCGGTGCTGGCGCAGGCGCCGTGGCAATTCGCCTGGCGCGCCGCGGTGCCCTGGCAAGGCATGGCCGGCGCGCTATTCGCGAGCGTCCTGGTCGGCTGGTTCAATCCCATCGGCGGGTTCATCGTCACGCTGACGGCGCTGCTCGTCGGCGTGTTTCTGTGCACGAAGTTCTCGTTCGCCGCCACCGCCGACTGGCTGGCGCTGCACGCCGGTCCCAAGCTGGCGCCGGCGATGCGCCCGCTGCTGGCGCCGTACCGGGCTTGGACGGCATGGCGCGAGACTCGGCGGCAACGCATTCAGTCGCGCCGCGCCGAACGCGCCGCCGCGCTCGCGGCGCGGCGGCCGGCGAAGATCGTTTCGCAGTTCATTCCCTCGCCCGGACGACCCGGCGAGGCGGGCGCCGGCGAGACGCTCGTGCCGGCTTCGGTGGCGGCGCGCCTGGCCGCCGCGCACGCCTCGCAGGAAGCGGCGGCGCTGGCGCCGGTTGCCGCCGGTCCGCCGCCGGACTCCGATCCGGTGGTGGCGCCGGTGACGCCGCGCGCGGCGCCGGCGGCGCGGGCCAAGATCCGCTCGGCGGCGGGCGCCTACCGCCTGCCCTCGCCAGCGCTGCTGCAAGAGGCGGCGCTCGGCGAGCGCGTGGACGAGAACGAACTGCGCGCGCTGGCCGCCGCGCTCACCAGCAAATGCAGCGAGTTCGACGTGCGCGGCCAGGTGGTGCAGATCAATCCCGGGCCGGTCGTCACCACCTACGAATACAAGCCGGAGGCGGGCATCAAGTACAGCCGCATCACCGCGCTCAACGAAGATCTCTGCCTGGCGCTCGAAGCCGAATCCATTTACATTGAGCGCATTCCCGGCAAGAGCACGGTCGGCATCGAAGTGCCCAATCGCCGCCGCGAGACGATCTTCCTGCGCGAGGTGGTGGAATCGAGCGAATTCCACGCCTCGGCTTCGCCGCTCACCGTCGCCCTGGGCAAGGACATCGCCGGGCGCATCGTCACCGCCGATCTGGCGGCGATGCCCCACCTGCTCATCGCCGGCTCGACGGGTTCGGGCAAGAGCGTCGCGCTCAACAGCATCATCGTCTCGCTGCTCTATAAGTCCACGCCCGACGAGGTGCGGCTGATCTTGGTGGATCCCAAGCGGCTCGAGCTGGGGCTCTACGACGGGATTCCCCATCTCTACACGCCGATCATCACCGAGCCGAAGCTGGCGGCGAATGCCTTGCGCAACGCCACGCGCGAAATGGAGCGCCGCCTCAAGCTGCTCGCCGCGCACGGCGTGCGCAACATCGCCCAGTTCAACCGACTGTTCGAGAAGGCGGCGCCGGGGCTCTTCGACCAGCTCGAAGCCGATCCCGACAATCGCCCGCTGCCCTATATCGTGATCGTGATCGACGAGCTGGCCGACCTGATGATCGTGGATGCCAATAACGTCGAGGAGTCCATCACGCGCCTGGCGCAGATGGCGCGGGCGGTCGGCATTCACCTGATCTTGGCCACGCAGCGGCCCTCGGTGGACGTGATCACCGGCCTGATCAAAGCCAACTTCCCCGCGCGCATCTCCTTCCGCGTGGCGACGAAAGTGGACTCGCGCACGATTCTCGACGCGCAAGGCGCGGAATCGCTGCTCGGCAAGGGCGACATGCTCTTTCTGCCGCCCGGCACCTCGCGCCTCCACCGCGTGCACGGCGCGTACGTGACCGAGCGCGAAATCACCGGCGTGGTGGAGTTCTGGGCGCAGCAGGCGCAGCCCGAGTTCGACGAGACGTTCTTGCGGCCGCCGGCCGAGGAAGAAGCGCCCAGCGGCCTCGAAGGCGCGAGCGGCGGCGAGGCGGGCGGCGCGGGTGAGGCGGGCGGCGACGATCCCATGTTCGAGGACGCGGTGCGCGTCGTGCTCGAATACGGCAAAGCCAGCACTTCCCTGCTGCAGCGGCGGCTGCGCATCGGCTATGGCCGCGCCGCCCACCTGATTGACCTGATGTACAACGACGGCATCGTCGGCCCCGCCGACGGGCCCAAGCCCCGCGAAGTGCTGAAGCGGCCCGACTGGCTCGCGGAAGTGGACGAGGCGCTGCGCTAGCCCGCGCCGGTGCCCGCTCCTGCACCCCAAGCGGCGGAACGAGCCGCCTCGCGAACGCCGCGTCGCTCTTGCCGGCCCGAGACGGCGCCCGTCGCCGCGTCTGATGACGGTGAGACCACCCCGCGCAGCTTACGCGGCAGAGTTGGAGACGAAAGCGCCGTTAAGTCAATCAGTTAGCCGGGGCGAGCGGGGCTGATACGCTGCTCAAAAATGGTCTCCTGGTCGAAAGTACAGGTCAACGCTGGGGTTGCGGCGGCGGGCGAGACGGGAGACCTAACGCATTGGGGCGCTGCAACTTACAGGTGGTGGTCGGCCCCGCGCAAAAGGCTCGCGCTGTTAAGCTTCCCAACGTGGGAAGCCTAAAGAGGGGCCACCCCTCAGGAGGGGATGCCGGCCACGCGCAAGACGGCGAACCCCTCCTGGACCTGCACGCGGTTAGGGCGGCGGGATAAGTTCGATTGTCAAACAGCGGCGGGTCACCGCGAAATACGCGGCCCGCGGGGGCGACCCCTGGGGGGCCCCAAAGGTAGGATTCCGTTCGGCCGGGCGGAGTTGCCCGAAGCTGGCGCCATCGCGGCGGCTTTGCCGCGCGTGCGGGAGGCAAGCGCGGCCGCGCACGGCGCGCACGCGGCGGCTGACGCTATCGCGAACGATCCTCTTCGGCCGCTGCAGACGCGGCGAAGCGTTGGAAAATTCGGGGCGCGAGGCGCACGCGCTGTCCGATGGCGGGCATGGGCTTTCCGCTGAACGCCTCCTTCCGGCCTTACTTGGTCCTGCGCAACGCCACCGGCCGCGCGCTGCCGGTGGCGCTAAGATTGAATTGGATGGAGGGGGAGGCGCCACGCACGCTGCCTCTTCCGACTCAAGTGCTGGCGCCCGCGGCAACCCGGCGCGTGCATCTGGGCCAGTTCATGGACCGTGCCGGGCTCGGGGATTTCGACGGCAGCGTCAATCTGTTGCTTTCGTTCAACGGCCGCGCCGGCGAGTTGGTGCCCGCGGCGGGCAGCATGGACGAGACGCACAATTACGTCTTCGAGGTCCCACCCCAAGGCGCCGCGCCAACCAGCGGGCGCGAAGCCATCACCTGGCAGTTGCGCGCCGGCTTCGACACCATGCTGACGCTGTGGAACTGGGGCGAAAAAGCCGAGGACATCGTCGCCACCTTTTACTACGGCGACGGCACGGGCAAGTATGAACTCCCCGAACATCTCGCCGCCGGCGCCTCGGCCACGATCGATCTGATGCAGCTCGCCGAGAGCGGCCAGCCCGACGCCAGCGGCCAGACCTTCTCGATGAGCCCCGGCTACGGCAGCGCCACCATCGAGACCGCTGACGGCAAGCACGGCTGGATGGACCTGGCCGAGGCCGCCGGTGTGTACAATCCGGTGACCGCCACCTGCGGGGTGGTCTGTGTCACCTGCTGTGGCTACGGGAGTGTTGGGATTGACCCCAACCCGCTAATACTGCGGCTGCAGGCCGACGGATACCCGGTCGCGGACGGGGAGTACAGTGACGGCACCATGACGGATTTCAGCGGCACCTGGAGCAGCAGCGACACCCGCATTGCCACGGTAGCCGCCGGCGGCCCGCCGGTCCAGGGCGTCGCCGTCGGGCAGGCGGACGTCACCGCGTATCTGACCAACGTCCCGGTGAACGCCGGGCAGATCTGCGCGGCCACCGACCCCAGTTGCCCGCCGCCCTACAACCCCGAGCCCACCGGCGGCGTCGCGGTCACGCCCGTGATCACGTCAATCTCGCCGGCCCGGGGGCCCGTCTCGGGGACGGTCACCGTCACGATCGACGGCTCTGGGTTCGGGACCGGCGGCGAAACCGTCAGCGCCGGGTCGGGCATTGCGGTAACGGTTAATTCAACAAGCAACACCCAGATTCAGGCGAGCTTCCAGATCAGCAGCACCGCCGCGGGCGGGAACGCCGGGGTGACCGTCACGGTGTCCGGGCAAGTGAGCAACAGCGCGAACTTCTATGTCCAGATACCGTCCAGACTGTCCATCATCGCAGGCACTGACTCGACAACGTCTGAGACCACATGCTCTGCGGGCAGCTTTGGCACCGGGTGCGGCGTGACTCGTTCTTTTGTTTATCAAGTCGAGGACCAGGAGTCGCCGCCCCAGCCAATCGACTACCCTGGACTTCAGGTATGGGACTCCTTCGGGACGCCGTCGCCCAACGGCCTCGATGTAACCAGTTTCAACACCACGTGCACCCCGGCTAACACAGGCCCCTGTAACGTGACTACGAATGCGCAAGGAGAGTTTGGTGAAAACGCGCCAGGACTCAGCGTTTGTTCGACGGTGTGCTACGCCGGTGGGAGCTGCACAACGGGCGGCCCCACCACCGTCGCGCAAACGTACCACGTCGGCCCCAGCTCAATCGTCCAGACGATCTCCTACTTCTGCCAAAATATTACGGTAAACGGCCAATGAGCGCTGGAGTGTTCCGCGGTATTGGACCCGTCGCCTTGTTCCTCCTGGCCTTTGCGCCCGGCGGGGGCGCACGGCAGGCAGCCCCGGGAAACACCCAGGCCCGGCTCCGTGCGCCAGTGCAGAGCTACAGCATCAGTCGAGAGAGCTTCGTCGTTGCGCTTGCGGGCATAGGCGGCAAGTTCCATCTCCCTATGGGGATCGTCTGGGTCGATACGCCGTCGGCGCGTCGGCCACTGACTCTCTCCTGGCGGCGGACGACGGTCGGGAAGATCGTCGACGCCATCGCGGGGTCGCAGCCCGGCTACGCCGTGCGCACTGACGGCAACGTCGTACGCGTTTTTCCCGCCGCGTCCGTTCCGCAGCGGGAGAACTTCCTGGCGCTCAGGATCCCGGCCTACAATGCCCATAACGAATTTGTGGACGCTGCATCAAGGCAGCTTTGGGTTATGGCGAATAGGCTGGTCGCACCCCCCGCGCCGCCTCGCCATGCGGGTCTTCCCAGCGGCGTCGCCGGCAGCGGGGCATCCACTATCGAGGACCCGCAGGTCACCATCGCCCTGCGGAACGCCCGCATCGCGGATATTCTCGACGCGCTGGTCGTTTCCTCACCGAAGAAAATCTGGATCGTCACGTTCGAGGGGCGGCGGGCGCTGACGCCCACCGGATTCCGGAGAACGCGGACGCTGTGGACTCGTCAGCCGGTCCCAGATGGTCAACAGCCCACCTGGAATCTGCTTCATTGGGGCGATCCGGTTCCCAGGGCGCTGTTGACGTCGAGGTAGCGAGGGTGCGACTCCGAGCGCCGATTCGGGAATTGCGTCCTCGGTCACTGCAGCGGCAGACACGCGGGCCAGCGCTCGCCACGGCGCCGGCTGCGCCGCGACTGCGGTGAACGGCGAGTGGAACGCGGTGCCTTCAGCTTCCGCTGCGGCGACGGCTCGGGGTCACACCGCCGCTCCGCCGGTCAAGGCCGATCCGCCCGGCGACGCGGTGAACGCGCCCGAGGGGAAAGCGCCCAAATCGTCGGCCGCTGCCGCGCAGCGGCCGGAAAACGGGGGCAGGTCAGGCTGTCCCCGTTTGCAAAAGAGAAAATAGGGACAGATCAGGCTGTCCCCTTTTACGAGTGAGGCACTAGGGGACGGCGGGGCGGGGGGAGGCGGGCGCGCAGGTGATCGTGACCGCGGCGGGCTCGAGCCCCGGCGATACGGCGATCAATTGCACGTCCCCCGGCTGCTTGGTGGCCTGGACGATGGCCATGCACAGGCCATTGAAGGCGCGCCGGACATTGCCCTTGTCGGCTTCGTGACTGCTGGGATCGCCGTTGCCGACGCCGATGATGCGGCCGGTGGCGCCGGCGATGCCGGGACCGGTGGTAGCGAGCGCGCCGGCGGTGAGCCGGCCGAAGTAGCCCGGCAGGGCGGCGGTTTCCCCGCCCGCGCCGCCGGCGATATGGAAACGAATCTGATTGCCGGCGTAGGGCACGACGCGTCCTTGCGCGTCGGTCACCGCGGCGAACACCACGCTGACGTCCTCGCCGTCGGCGGCGATGCGCGCGCGGTCGGGGCGGAGGCGGATCGCGGCCGGCGCGCCGGTGGTTTCCCGGCGCGCGGTCAAGACGAGCTGGCCGCCGCGATAACCGCGCGCCTCGATCATGCCCGGCGCATACGGCACCTGCCAGGCCACATGATTGTCCCGCGAGACGGTTTGGGCGCCGGCGCTGCGCCCGTTCACGAACAGCTCGACGCGCTCCAGGTTGGAGTAGCACCAGACGGCGATCGGCTGGCCCTCACGCCCCGCCCAGTTCCAGTGCGGAAACAAGTGCAGCACCGGCCGCCCGCTCCACCAGGCCTGGTAGTAGTAATAGTTGTCCTTGGGGAAGCCGCAGGTATCCATGATCCCGAAGTGGGAGCTGATGCAGGGCCAGCCGTAGGGCGTCGGCTCGCCGCGATAATCGAAGCCGGTCCAGACGAAGCCGCCGGCCAGGAACGGCCGCGAATCGTACACCGGCCACCATTGTTCGGCGGTGGCGGCCCAAGGCGGCGCGTTGAGGTCGTAGGCGCTGACGTAGCCGCGGGCGGGATCGTTCTCGTAGATGCCGCGGGTGGAGACGGTGCTGCCGACTTCGGTGCCGATCGTGGGCTGATCGGGATGCTGCGCGTGATAGGCGTCGATCGCCTCGGCCTTGCCGTAATTGAAGCCCTGAATGTCCACGACCTCGGATAGTCCGCGACCCCAGGCGTAATTCATCGCCTCGGTCACGGGACGGGTGGGATCGAGCCGCCGCGCCAAGCGCTTCATGGCGGCCGCGATGCGCGCGCCGCGCGCCGTGCCCTGCAACGGCTCCTCGTTGCCGATGGACCAAACGATCACGCTGGGGTGGTTGCGGTCGCGCCGGATCAGTCGCTCCAGTTGGCTCAGGCCTTCGCGCGAGGAGGAGAACATCCGCGTCTCGTCCATCACCAGCATGCCCAGGCGGTCGCAGGCATCGAGCAGTTCGGGCGTCGGCGGATTGTGCGAGGTGCGATAGCCGTTGACGCCCATCTCCTTGAGCCGTTCGATGCGGTAGGCCTGGAGGCGGTCGGGCAGCGCCGCGCCGACGCCGGCATGGTCCTGGTGATTGCAGGTGCCGTGAACCTTGACCGGCCGGCCGTTGAGAAAGAAGCCGCGCGCCGGATCGTAACGGATCGAGCGAATGCCGAAGGTTTGCTCGTAGCGGTCGCTGATTTGCCCGCCGCTTTCGAGCGTGACGACGGCGCGATAGAGCGCGGGCGAATCCGGCGACCACGGCTGGGGATCGGCGACGGGCAGCCGCAGCACGACCTCCTGGACTTGCCAACCCGCCGCTGCCGGCAAGTCTTGCCGCCGGCGCGCCACGCCGCGGCCCTCGGGGTCCCGAAGCTCGACGGCGACGGTGCACGGCGCCGCTCGATCCTGCTCGTTGGCAACCTCCACGGCGACTTCGACCTCGGCCGTGGCGCCGTGGAGCGCGCTGCGAACGACCACGCCCCATTGCGGGATGTGCAGCGGCGCGGTCTTCACCAGCCAGACATGGCGATAGATGCCGGCGCCTTCGTAGAACCAGCCCTCCTGCTCGGTCGCATCCACGCGCACGACCAGCACGTTGTCGGCGCCGAACTCGACGAAATCGGTGATGTCGAAGCGGAACGGCGCGTAGCCGCTCATGTTGCGGCCGAGATAGTCGCCGTTGAGCGCGACCATGGCGTTGCGGAAAACGCCGTCGAACTCGAGCGAGAGCCGGCGGCCGGCGGCGCCGGCGGGAACGTGAAAGACCCGGCGATACCAGCCGATGCTCGTCTCCGGATAGGCGCGGCCAAGCGGCTTCGAACCGTGCCCGGTCAAGACCGGATCGTGAACGAAGGGCAGCTCCACGGCCCAGTCATGCGGCAGGTCCAAGGCGCGCCAATGCGAGTCGTCGAATTTCAGGCGCGAGGGCGCGAAGAGCTCGCCGGTCTTGGCGAACTCGGCGGAAACATAGGGCGCCGAGTCGCCGAAGCCGAAGTCCTTGTCAGGGTCGGCGGCGTTGCCCAGATGAAAGCGCCAGCCGAAGTCGAAGAGCAGCCGCTCGCGCGGGGCGCCTTGCGGCGCCGCGTTCGGCTGGCCGGTGGCGGCCGCCTGCGTTTCCGGCGCGGACGGTTCGGCGGCGTTCGCCGCTTTCGGCAGGAGCGCCGCGCCGGTGGCGGCGGCGCTGGATTTGAGGAAGTTCCTGCGCGTCCAATCGGTCATGGCGTGAGTCCTTTCGGTTAAGTAGCGGATTCTATCAGAGGGGCGGAGAGCGGGGAGCCGGCCCAGGCGCGGCTAGCCGCGAAGCGACTCGAGCGCGGCAACCGCCCAAAGGTAATAGGCGACGTGCGGGCTCCAGTATTCGCAGGTGCGCCAGTCCAGGCGCAGCTCGCGATCGAGCACCGGCTGGTCGGCGGCATTGCCGGCGATGCCATTCATGATGCCGCCGGGAATCAGGCCGACGAACCGCGAATGCGGGTAGGGCTGGCGCACGCCCAAGCCGGTGATCTGCGAGGCGCCGAAGGGGTTGGCGCCGGCGATCCATTCCAATTGCCGGTAGGCCAGCGCCCGATACTCCTCGCGCGCGGAGCCGGCCGCGGCGGCCGCAAAGCGCGCCAGCAAGAGCGCGTGCGCCGCCAAGTGGCAATTGGCGCCTTGCCACCAAAACTGCCTGCGCACCGGCAGGAAGTAGCGGTAGAGCAACGAGCCCGCGAGGGGCCGGTAGGTTTCGTCGCTCAGCGGCGCGGTGTAGAGGCCGGTGGGAACGATGCCGTAGGCGTTGCGCGCCGCCAGCGGCCGCACGTAGTCCTCCAAGTACGTCTGGACGGCGGCGAGCCAGGCGCGGCGCTCGGGGGCCCGCGGCAGCGCGTCATGCAGCGCCAGGAGCGCGAGCGCGGGCGCCGCGGAGTTCACGATATCCACGAACGGCGCGGCGCCGTCCATCCAGTAGCCGCGTACGTGGCTTTGATCGTATGCGTAGCCGGCTTGCTGGCGCGCCAGCAGCTCCGCCGCCAGGCGGCGGCCTTCGGCATGGAACTCAGGCTCGCCGGTGGCGCCGATCCATTCCGCCGCGGCCAGCGCCCACCACGCCGTCGCCGCCGTCGAGCCGCGGCGGCTCGAGCCGTTCCAGGCGCGCCGGCTCGCCGCCAGCGTGCGCGCCGCGTAGGCCGGATCCGCGGAGGCAAATTCCCGCGCCGCCAGCGCTTGCAACGCGGTGAAGATGGCGGCGGTCTGCTCGGTTTTTTCCGGGTTCAGAAAACGGTCATCGGCGGTGCCGGTAACGTTGTCGGTCCAATGGTTGTCGCTGTTGTCGCCGTTGAGGCCGCCGGCGACGTCGTGCCAGACGCGGCCGTCGCGATCCTGCATCTTCAAGAAGAAGGTGTTGCCGTGGCGCGCCTCCTCGAGCAGCGCCTCGCCGCTCGGATCGCCGGGCCGCGGCGCGGCCAGGCAGCGGCGCAGCTGCAGCAGGGCGACGGCGTTGAGCATGGTGGTGTCCATCCATTTGCGCAGGTCGCCGGCATCGTGCCAGCCGCCGGTGGTATCCACATGCTCGCCGGTGTCGCGCCGCCGCGCGTCATCCAAATGGCAGGCGTCATGAACGCCGGGCACGGCGACGCCACAGCGCTGGTAGCGGTAATAGCCGACGACGGTGGGCAGGGTGCGGCGCCAGACATCGGCGGCGATGAAGAACGGCACCGAGCGCTCCGGGCTGTGTTCGTGATCGCCCGCGCCGAGCGAGAGCTGATACAGGCCCGGCTGCCGCAGGCGGGAAAAGTCCGCGAGTTGCGCGGGGCCGAAATCGGAGGCCACCGGCCGCAGCCGGCCGCGCAGCACCGGCCGCCACGCGCCGACATCCCAAACCGTAAACTCCGCCGGCCCTTCCTGGCCGCGCACGACCGCCGTCTTGGCCGCTTCCGGGAGAAAGCCGAAATGATTGACGCCGATGCGCGGGGCGGCGGCGGCGGTTTCCCGCGTCACCGGCGCGAACTCCGGCGGGCCTTGCTGGGCGGCCAGCACGGCGGGCGCCGCTGCCAAGGTCGTCAAGAATCGCCGTCGCTTCACGATTTTTTCCTGCGCGAGTGAGCTCGCGCCGGTTGGCATTATAACGGCGGAAAGGCGCCGCATGCCGCCCGCGGCCGAGGGCGAAGGGCCGATGGCGGACGAGCGCCCGGCGCGGCCAAGCGCCAGGGCCGATCGCGGGCGGCGCGCCTTCCGTATACTCACCTCATGGGTCCGTGTGTGCGCGGTCGCGCGCGCCGTCGCGGCGCGATCGCGATCGTCATCGGTTGGCTCGCCCTCGCGGCGTGGCCCCAGACGAGCGCGCCGGCGCCGCCGGCGCCGGCCGCCGCCGCGCCCGCGGCCATGCCGGCCCACGTGCCGGGGCCGGTGCTGATCCTGCCCTTCGACAACCAGTCGCCGGACGACAACCTCGACTGGATCGGCGAGAGTTTCGCGCAGGCGGTGGGCGATGCCCTGACCGCCGGCGGCCAGCAAGTCTTCAACCGGCAAGAGCGCAACGAGGCGTTCGATCAGGCGGGCATTCCCCTGCTCTCGACTCTGAGCCAGGCGACGCTGATCACCGTCGCCAACAACGTGGATGCCTCGTGGCTCGTCTTCGGCGCCTACAATTACACGCCGCCGGCGCCGCCGCCGGCGAACGCTCATGCCGCCGCGCCGGCGCCGGCGGCGGCCGGCGTCTTCACGGTTTCGGCGACGCTCATCGACCTCGAGCACGATCATCTGGTGCGGCTGACGGCGCCGGCGGCGCCGCTCGAAGACCTGGAAAACATCGAGGCGCGGCTGGCGTGGCAGATCCTGCGCCGCATCGCGCCCGCCTCGACGCTGACGGCGGCGCAGATCGAGGCGCAACAGCAGCGGGTGCCGCTGCCCGCGTACGAGAGTTTCATCCGCGGCGTCTTGGCCGGCGCGCCGGCGACGCAACTGAAGTTCTATCTCGCGGCGCTGCGGGCCGCGCCCGATTACAGCCGCGCGATTTATCGCACCGGGCTGTGGTACTTCAACAACGACGATTACAAGACCGCGCTGCTCTGGCTGCCGAAGGTGCATCCGGACGATCCCGACTATCCGCGGGCGCTGTTTCTGGCGGGCCAGGCGGCCTATGAGCTGGGCCAATACTCGCGGGCTGCGGAGTTCGACCGCATTCTCGCCGAGCAGTGGCCGCTGCCCGAGGTCCTCAACAACTGGGCCTTGGCCGAGGCGCGGCTGCGCGATCCGCAGGCGGTGGCGCTGCTGCAGCGCGCCTTGGGCGTGCAGCCCGGTGATCCCGATCTCGAGGCCAACCTCGCCGCCGTGCAATGCCGGCTGGGACATCGCCAGGCGGCGCTGGAGGCGGCGCGGCGGGCGCTGGCCGCCGCGCCGGACGACGACACCACCGCCTTCCTCGCCGCGCTTTCGCGGCCGCGGGCCCGCTGCCCGGACGCGCGCGCCACCAACGCCCTCGAAAACCTGGCGACCGATTTCCCCATCGACAGCTTCCGCCAGCTGGCGGCGGTGATGGTGCAATTCAACGCCGCACGCGCCCGCAGCCTGCCCAGCGGCGACCGCCTGGCCTTCCACCTCGAGCAAGGCAACGATTTTTTGGCCAAGGGCGCGCTTCAGGCCGCAGAAAAGGAGTTCCTGGCGGCGCTGGCCCTCGATGCGCACGATCCGCGCGCGCATCTTGGCTTGGCGCATCTGTATCTGCTGCAGCAACGATGGCCGGCCGCGCGCGCGCAATTGGCCGTGCTCGAAGCGATCGCCCCGCGCGACCCGCAAGTGCGCGCGCTCAAGGCGCAACTGGAGACGCGCCGGCGCTAGCCCGGCCCCGGCGCGGCCGGCGACGGCCCCGGCCTTGGCCGGCGGGCGCCGGGCGCGATAGGATGGGTGTTCCTGGCCCGCCTGCCCGCGCATGATCAATCTCCTCGTCATCGCCGCGATCGTGCTGGTCTTCGCGCATGTGCGCTGGACGCAGCGCCGGCGCGGCTATCCCGATCCAACCATTTTGGTCCGCGACATCGGCCTGGCCGCGGCGGGCCTCTATGTCGTCATCGAAGGCTCGCGCTTCGCGGTGGATTACGCCTGGTGGCGCCAGCTCGGGCAATTGGCGACGTTCTGGCAGTATTTGCGGATCCGCTGGCTGCCGCAGACGGCGGGGGCGCTGCTCGGCATCGCGCTCTTCGTCACTGCGTTTCGCTGGGCGCGTCATCGCGTGCAGAGCCAAGTCAGCCGCACGCGCCTGTTTGGCTTGGCGGGGCACGCCGCGGCGATCGTGCTGGGGGTTATTTTGGCGTGGGGCTTGCTCGACCCCTGGACGATCGTCTTATACCTCGGCAGCGAGCCGGCGAGCGGGTATCGCGACCCGATCTTCGGCCACGGGCTGGCGTTCTACATGTTCCGCCTGCCGTTCTACGAGATGGTCTTCGGCTGGCTGGCCGCGCTCGCGATCCTGGCGCTCGTCCTTTTCGCCGGCGCGACGGCGATCGCCGGCTCGGCGGGGCGGGTGCAGGAATGGCGGGAGCGGCTGATGGCGCAGGCCGCCGGGGGGTACTCGACGCGGCCGGTGGTGGTGCACCGCCTCGCGGACCAAGAGCCGGGTTCGCTCGACGGCGTCATCCGCTGCGGCGCCATCGTGCTGCTGGTGATTTTCGCGGTGGCGCAGTGGTTCGCGCGGTATTCGATCCTCTATTCGAGCCACGACTTTCTCTACGGCGCCGATTTCGTGGACCGCACCTGGGGTCTGCCTTTCTACTGGGCGCAAATCGCCGCCGCCTTGGCGCTGGCCGTGGCCATCGCCACCGAACCGCTTTGGAACACGCTGGGCAAGCTGCACGGGGACCAGTGGCGGGGGCTGCACACCCGCCGCGTTTCCGAGAAAGTCGTGGCGGGGGCGGTGGCCGCGGTCTTTTTGGTCATGCTGATCCTGCCCTCGGTCGTGGAAGCGACGGTGCGGCAGATCTACGTGCACCCGAACGAACTCACCCTCGAGCGGCCCTACATCGCCGACCACATCCGCGCCACGTGGATGGCCTACGACATCGCGCAAACGTCCCATGAAGAGCCGTTCACGCCGCGCGCGGCCTCGACCCTCGATCTGAGCCAGTACGCCAACACCGCCGATAACATCCGCATCTGGGACTGGCAGCAGTTCCACGACAACATCACCCAGCTCCAGGCCCTGCGGCCGTATTACACCTTTCCCGACACCGACTTCGACCGCTACCCCATCGGCGGCCAGGTGCGGCAGACCATGATTTCCGCGCGGGAGCTCGACACCGGCCTGCTGCCACCGCAGGCGCAGACCTGGGTCAACTTGAACTTCCAATACACGCACGGCTACGGCGCGGTCGCCGCCCTGGTCAACGCCGCCAACGAGGAGGGCCAGCCGGAGCTGTTCTTGAAGGACGCGCCGCCGACCAGTTCCCTGCCCGAGTTTCAGTTGAAGCAGCCGCGCATCTATTTCGGCGAGCAGACGGACCGGCCCGTGTTCGTGGACACCTTGCAGCAAGAATTCGACTACCCGAAGGGCGACGAAAACACCTACACGACTTACGCCGGCAGCGCCGGCATCTCCGTCGGCAGCTTCTTGTGGCGCTTCGCGGCGGCGGTGGACCGCAACGACTGGAACATCCTGCTGACGCAATACCTGACAAGCGGCTCGCGGCTGCTGTTACACCGCCAGATCGTGGCGCGGGTGCAGCGGCTGGCGCCCTTCCTCATGCTCGACTCCGATCCCTACCTGGTCGTGAACCGGCAAGGCGACTTGTACTGGATGCTCGACGCCTACACGCAATCCGACCTGCATCCCTTCTCCGAACCGGTGGATCTGGGCGATCGCGAGCTGAATTACATCCGCAACAGCGTCAAGATCACGATCAACGCCTATAACGGCGCGGTTCGCTTTTACGTCTTCGATCCGCAGGACCCGGTGCTGGCGGCGTACCGGCATGTCTTCCCCGAGCTGTTCCGGCCGCGGTCGGCGATGCCCGCCGACCTGCTCCAGCACATCCGCTATCCGGAGACGATCTTCAACATCCAGGCGCAGATCTACCGCGTTTATCACATGCAGGATCCGCGCGTCTTCTATAACAAGGAAGACAAGTGGGACATCGCCAAGCAGATCGTCTCGCAGGAGCAGACCAGCCCGACCAATCCTTACTACGTGATGCTGCAGTTGCCGGGCGAGCAGAAGGCCGAGTTCGTGCTAATGCTGCCGTTCACGCCCAGCAACCGCGACAACCTCATCGCCTGGATCGCGGCGCGCTGCGATCCCGCCCATTACGGCCAGATCATCTTCTATCGGTTGCCGAAGGATCAGCTGGTGTACGGGCCGCTGCAGATCGAGAGCCGGGTGGACCAGAACCGCGACATCAGCAAGGACCTCAGCCTCTGGAACCAGCAAGGCAGCCGGGTGATTCGCGCCAACACGCTGGTGCTGCCGGTGGATGGGACGTTTCTCTATGTCGAGCCGATTTACATTCAAGCCACGCAGGCGCACCTGCCGGAGCTGAAGAAGCTGGTGCTGGCGATCGGCGACCGCCTGATCTACAGCGACACGTTGCCGCAAGCGATCGCCGCGCTGGCGCAGCCGGCGGCCGGCGAGTCGGCCAATGCCGGCGGCGCGGCGGCCCCGGCGCCCGGGGCCGCGCCCACGGCGGCGCCCACAACGGCGAATGCCGCGTTGCCGGCGACGCCCGCCGACCGCGTGCCCGCCGCCGTGCTCCGGGCGATTCAGGGACACATGGAGCGCTATCGGCAGCTCACCGCCCAGGGCCAGCTCGCGGCCGCCGGACGGGAGCTGCAAGCGATCGACGAAGAGCTGCAGCGCGCGCTGCATGCGAGACCGCACTGATCGCGCGGCGATATTCTGGAGACATGGAGCGGCGCGCGATTCAGGCGAGCGACGGCCTGCTGATCGTGGACGTGCAGCGCGATTTCCTGCCGGGCGGCGCGCTGGCGGTGCCCGGCGGCGATGGCGTCGTGGCGCCGCTGAATGCTTGGATCGCGCGCTTCCGCGCGGCGCAGGCGCAGCCGCGCGTCTATGCGTCGCGGGATTGGCATCCGCCCAACAGCCGCCATTTCCGCCCTGCCGGCCCATGGCCGCCCCATTGCGTGCAAGGGACGCCGGGCGCGGCCTTTGCCGCGAATCTGGCGCAGCCGCCGGCGGCGATCGTGATCTCCAAGGGCACGCGCGCCGACGAAGACGGCTACTCCGCATTTGACGGCCGCGACGCCGCAGGAACGCCCCTCGCCGAGCGGCTGCGCCAGGACGGGATCGCGCGCCTCTGGATTGGCGGGCTGGCGACGGATTATTGCGTGCGCGCTTCCGCGCTCGCGGCGCGGCAGCACGGCTGGCCGGTGATGCTGCTCGGCGATGCGATCCGCGCCGTCGAAGCGCAGGCGGGCGATGGCGAGCGCGCACTGGCCGAGTTGCGGCGGGCCGGCGTGCAGGTGGTCACGGAGTAGCGGACGGGCGGGCGGCTATTCTGGTAGCGTGAGCACTCCCGAAACGATCACCGCCGATGTCGAAGCAGCAGTGCGCCAACGGCTGACCACCATCCCCATCTTTAAAACTCTCGGGTTCCAGAACCTGCGCCTGGGCCCGGGATGGTGCGAAGCGTTTGTCCCGCGACAGGCCGCCTACGACGGCATTTACGAAACCTTTCACGGCGGCATGATGATGACCGTCGCCGACTCGCTCGCCGCCGCCGCGATCTTGACCGTGTGCGGCGCCGAAAGCCGCATCGCGACGACGGACATGAACATACGGTTTCTCGCGCCGGCGCGCAGCGGGATTCGCGTGCGCGCGCAGGTGATCAAGCGCGGCCGCACGCTCGTGCCCGTCAACGCCGAGCTGTGGGATGAATCCGGAGCCCTGGTCGCGCTCGCGCAGGTGACCTACATGCGGCTGGATGCCGGCAGCTGACCGCGCCGAGGCGCGGAGCGGGGCCCGGATCTCGGGACCGGCCGAAGGCGGCGCGGGCGGCTAGAAGCGTTGCGCTTGGGTGATAGCGCCGGCCATAGATGCGCGGACCCGGCGATGCAACGTTCAGCGCGCGGCGAGGGCGTGCGGCATGCGCCGCGCTTCCACGACATCGGCGAGAGCGCGGGCGTTGGCCTCGGCCGCGGGCCAGCCGCCATCGCCGACGGGATAGCCGGGGATGCCGATGGCGTCGGCGCCGGCCTCGAAGTACGCGGCGGCGGTAGCGGGCGCGGTGCCGCCGGCGGCGACCATGCGCACCTGCGGCAGCGGGCCTTTGAGCAGCTTGAGGTAGCGCGGGCCGCCGACGGGATCGCAGGGAAAGACCTTCACGAGATCCGCGCCGCGCTCCCAGGCGGCCACGATCTCGCTGGGCGTGAGGGCCCCGGGAATGGAGACCGCCGAATAGCGCTTGGCCATCTCGATCACCGCGGCGTTGGTGTTGGGGCTGACGATGAAGCGCGCGCCCGCCAGCAGCGCCGCGCGGCACGACTCGACGTCGAGCACCGAGCCGGCGCCGAAGATCGCGCGATCGCCGTGCCGCTCGAGCGCCCCCTCCAGCACCTTGAGGCCGCCGGGAATCGTCAGGGTGATCTCGATGATCGGGAGCCCGGCGGCGACGAGAAGATCCACGGCGCGCCCGGCCGCCTCCGCCGTCGCCCCGCGCACGACGGTGATGATGTTGCCCTGAAAGGTTGCGCTCAAGCCTTCCTGCTTCGACATGGAATCATTTTAGATCGGACGAATAAACGGCGCTCAGGCACCGGCATCGGGGAGGCGGCGGGCGCCGCGGCGGCGCAGGCGGAGCCGCGGCTAGCTCTTGGGCGCCTGCGCCGGACGCATGACGGCCACGATCACCAGCCGGTTGCGCTCATCCAAATGGAACTGGATGCCCTGGCGATAATAAAGCCACCCGGTATGGAAGCGGCGCTCGAGCGCGTGCGGCTCGTCGCTGCCCGCGGGCTCGCCCCAGGCGGCCACGATCTCGTCGCGGCTGGCGCCGAAGCCGATGCCGCGCTCGGCGTGAACGGCGGCGGCGCGATGGCCGGCCCAATCGCCGAAGAAAAACAAGACATCGGCGCGCCCGTGCGGCACGACAAAATCCACCTCGATGCCCAGGTCGGGATAGACGTAGAGGTAGGAGAGCGGGAGATGCTCGATGATCTTGGGCGGCGCGCCCAGGCCGGCGCGCACTTGTTCCGGGCTGGCGCCCAGCGCCAGCCGCTCCGTGCCGCGCCCCGCAACCACCAATTCCATCGCCCGTCACCGAAGGCAGGGCGCGCGCCGCGCGCGCTGCACCCCGCCGTCCCGGCCGCGCCCGCTGCTAGGCGGTGCGGCCCATTTCCGCGCTGGCGGCTTGCGACGCCGCGCCCGCCTGCGCCGCCGCCAGCCGCGCGGTCAGCACGCGGTACGGCGAGCAGGAAACATAGTTGAGCCCGGTCTTCGAGAAGAACTCGACCGAAGCCGGATCGCCGCCGTGCTCGCCGCAGATGCCGACCTTCAGCTCCGGCCGCGCCTTGCGGCCCGCCTCCGTCGCCATGCGCACCAACTGGCCCACGCCGACTTGGTCGATGGTCGCGAAGGGATCCTGCTTGAGCACGCCCTGGCCGATGTAGATGGGCAGGATCTTGCCGATATCGTCGCGCGAAAAGCCGTAGGTGGTCTGCGTCAGGTCGTTGGTGCCGAAGCTGAAGAACTGCGCCTCGGCGGCGATGTCGCCGGCGACCAGCGCCGCCCGCGGCAGCTCGATCATGGTGCCCACCAGGTACTCGACCTTGCTCCCTTGCGCCTCGAAGACCTCGGCGGCGACGCGGTGCACGATCTCCTTCTGCATCGCCAGCTCGCGCGCCGTGGCGACGAGCGGGATCATGATTTCCGGCTTGACCACCATGCCCTTCTTCGCCACCGCGACGGCGGCTTCGAAGATGGCGCGCGCCTGCATCTCGGTGATCTCGGGATAGAGAATGCCGAGGCGGCAGCCGCGCAGGCCGAGCATGGGATTGATCTCGTGCAGCTCCTGCACGCGGCGCAGCAGGCGCTCGAGATCGGCGGCGGCGGCGACGCCGTAGTCGGCGTATTTCTTGCGCATCTCGGCCGACACCTTGCGCTTGGCGGCGCCCGCGGCCAGGCGCAGGCGCTCGAGATCCACCATGATCTCTTCCCGCTGCGGCAGAAATTCGTGGAGCGGCGGATCGAGCGTGCGGATGGTGACGGGAAAGCCGTTCATGGCCTCGAAGATGCCGGCGAAATCGCGCCGCTGGAGCGGCAGCAGCTTCTTTAGCGCGGCGCGGCGCTGCTTTTCGTCGGCAGCCAGGATCATGGCGCGCATGTGCTGGATCTTGCCCTCGCCGAAGAACATGTGCTCGGTGCGGCAAAGGCCGATGCCTTCGGCGCCGAAGGCGCGGGCGGCCTGGGCATCGCGGGGAATGTCGGCATTGGCGCGCACGCCCAGCTTGCGGAACGGCTCGGCCCAGCCCATGAATTCTATCAGCATGGGATCGTTCGGGTCGGCCGGCACGGTCGGCAGCTTGCCCGCGAAGACCTGGCCGGCCGAGCCGTCGATCGAGAGCCAGTCGCCCTCGCGGTACACCTTCTTGCCGACGACCATTTCCTTCTCGTGCTCGCGCACGGAGATGCTCCCCGCCCCCGCCACGCAGCACTTGCCCATGCCGCGGGTAACGACGGCGGCGTGGCTGGTCATGCCGCCGCGCGAGGTGAGAATGCCGGCGGCGACTTCCATGCCGTGGATGTCCTCGGGCGTGGTCTCGGCGCGGACCAAAATCGTCGGGCCCTTCTTCGCCTGCGCCCAGGCGACGGCCTCGGCGGCGGTGAAGACGATCTGGCCGACGGCGGCGCCGGGCGAGGCGGGCAGGCCGTGCGCGATCGGCGCGGCGGTCTTCAGCGCCTTGGGATCGAAGCGCGGGAACAGCAGCTCGTACACCTGGTTGGCGTCCACGCGGAAGATCGCTTCCTGCTTGTCGATCAGCCCTTCGGCGACCATATCCATCGCGATTTTCAAGGCGGCGCGGCCGGTGCGCTTGCCATTGCGCGTTTGCAGCATGTACAGCCGGCCGTCTTGAATCGTGAACTCGAAGTCCTGCATGTCGCGGTAGTGCCGCTCCAGCCGCGAGGTGATTTCGCGCAGCTGCTCGTAGACGCCGGGCATGATCTTTTTCAGTTCGGAGATGTGCACCGGGGTGCGAATGCCGGCCACCACGTCTTCACCCTGCGCGTTCATCAGAAACTCGCCGTAGAACTCCTTCTCGCCGGTGGCGGGATTGCGCGTGAAGCCGACGCCGGTGCCGCTGGTGTCGCCCAGGTTGCCGAAGACCATCGCCTGCACGTTCACCGCCGTGCCGAGGTCGTCGGAGATGTTATTGATGCGGCGGTAGGCGAAGGCGCGGGGATTGAACCAGGAGCGGAAGACCGCGTCGCGCGCCATCTGCAGTTGCGCGTAGGGGTCCTGCGGAAATTCCTGCTTGGCGTGCTGCTGGATCGCTTTCTTGTAGCCGGCGATGATGGCCTTGAGATCGGCGGCGTCAAGCTCGGTGTCGAGCTTGACCCGGCGCTGCCGCTTGCGCGCCTCGAAGACGGCGTCGAAAACGGATTTCTCGACCTCCAGCACCACGTTGCCGAACATCTGGATGAGGCGGCGATAGGAGTCGTAGGCGAAGCGCGGATTGTTGCTGCGGCGCGCCAATCCCTCGACGCTGCGGTCGTTGAGGCCGAGGTTGAGGATCGTATCCATCATGCCGGGCATGGAAAATTTGGCGCCGCTGCGCACGCTGACCAGCAGCGGATTGCCAGCGTCGCCGAGCTTCTGGCCCTGCAACTCCTCGAGCCGGGTCAGCATTTGCCGCGTCTGCTCCTCGACCTCGGGCGAAACCTTGCGCCCGCGCCGGAAATACTCGCGGCACGCCTCGGTGGAGAGGGTGAAGCCGGGGGGCACGGGCAGGCCGGCGTTCGTCATCTCCGCCAGGCCGGCGCCTTTGCCGCCCAGCTCGTCTTTCATCTTGCCGTTCCCTTCCGCCTTGCCGTTGCCGAAGAAGTACGCGTATTTCGCCATGAGGTCGCTCCGTGTGACGCCTTCCAGAATATCAGCCCGCCGGGCGTCGCGCTCAGGCGCCGGGAATGACGATGAGGGCGAAATCGGCGAGGCGCGAGAGTTCGTCGCCGGCCCAGGCGAGCAGCGCCAGGCGATTGGCGCGCAAGTCCGGATCGGGGTCGTTCACGCGCACGGCGTTGAAAAATTCCTCGAGCAGCGGCCCCAGCGCGGCGATGGCCGCCAGCTCTTGGCGGTAGGCGGCGGCGCCGGCGGCGGCGGGGCGCGCGGCGACGAGGTCGCGCACGGCATTGGCCAGCGCCTGTTCGGCGGGGGCGAGGAGACGATCGTCGCGCACGGTGCGGGCCCGCCACTGCTCCGCGCCGCCTTCCTTGCGCACGATATTGCGGATGCGCTTGAGCGCGCCGGCCACGCGGGCGAACAGTTCCGGCTGCTGGCGGCGCGCGGCGGCCAGCGCCTCGGCGCGCGCGCCCGCATCCACGGGATCGTCGGCGCCGGCCGCCAGCACCGCGGCCGCTTCGTCGGCCGCGCGCGCCTCCACCTCCCGCAGGTAAAACTCCTGGCGCTCGCGGAAGAACTCGAGCAGCGCCGGCTGCGCCGCCGCCATATCGCCCAGACCCGAGTCGAAGGCCACCAGCGCCTCGCCCACGGCCATCGCCAGCGAGAGGCGGCAGGCGCGGCGGCGCAAGATGCGAATCACGCCGTTGGCGGCGCGGCGCAGCGCGAAGGGATCGCGCGAGCCGGTCGGCGCCTCGCCGATGAGGAACATGCCGGCCAGGGTGTCGAGCTTGTCGGCCAGCGCCACCGCCGCGCCGGCGGCGCCGCGCGGCACTTCGCCGTCGGCGGCGAGCGGCAGGTAATGGTCGTACACCGCCTGCCAGACTTCTTCTTGGACGCCTTCGGCGCGCAAATACAGCCCGCCCATGACCCCCTGCAGTTCGGTGAACTCCTTGACCAGCTCGGTGGTCAGATCGCACTTCGCCAGGCGCGCGGCTTCGGCGGCGGCATCGGCGCCGGCTCCCACATACGGGGCCAGGAACGCGGCCAGGCGGGCGATGCGCTCGGACTTTTCGAAGTAGGTGCCGAGCTTGGCTTGAAAGGTGACGTGCTTGAGGTCGTCGCGGCGGCTGGCCAGCGGCCGCTTGCGGTCGGTCCGCCAAAAGAAGCGGGCGTCGTTGAAGCGCGCGCGCAGCACGCGTTCGTGGCCGTGGCGGATCAAGCCGTCGCGGTCGGCGTCGAGATCCATGACCGCGAGAAAGCCCGGCGCGAGCGCGCCGCCGCCGGCGCGCACGGCGAAATACTTTTGATGGTCGCGCATCACCGTGGTCAGCACTTCCGCCGGCAGTTCGAGAAACGCGGCGTCGAAGCCGCCGCGCAGGACGGTCGGGAACTCGCAGAGATTGACCAGGGTTTCGAGCAGCGCGGCGTCGGGAATCGCGCTCACGCCGCCGGCGGCGGCGGCGGCCAGCCCGGCTTCAATGCGCTGCCGGCGCGCCGCCGGCGCGGCCAGCACGCCCGCGCGCTCGAGCGCCGCTTCATAGGCGTCGGCGGCAGCGATCTCGACCGCGCCGGCGCCGAGCGTGCGATGGCCGCGCGAGGCGCGGCCGGCGGCGATGCCGCCGAGCGCCAGCGCCAGCGGCGTCTCGCCGTGCAGCGCCAGCAGCCAGCGGATCGGGCGCACGAAGGCCAGCCCGTCGCCATCCCAGCGCATCGTCTTGGGCAGATCCGCCGCGGCGAGCACGCGCCGCAGGATCTCGGCCAGCAGGTCGGCAAGCTCGCGGCCGGCGGCGCGGCGCTTGAGCGCCGCGTATTCGCCCTTGGGCGTGGCAGCGCGATACAGCGCTTCGGGGGCCGCGCCCTGCTTGGCGGCGAACCCCGCCGCTTGCGGCGTGGGCCGTCCGTCCGCGCCGAAGGCGAGGCGCGCCGGCGGGCCCAAGACCTCTTCTTCGCGATCCGGTTGCCGCGCCTGCACCGCGGCCAGCCGCAGCGCCAGCCGGCGCGGCGTGTAGAAGACGCGCGGCTCGGCGTCGCCGGCGATCAGGGCCGCCGCTTGCAGCTCGCGCGCGACGGCTTGCGCCCAGCCGTTCGCCAGCCCCGCCAGCCAGCGCGCGGGAATCTCCTCGCAGCCGATCTCAATCAATAAGGACGCCGGAGCCATGGGAATCCTTTATATTCCCATGCCGGCGCGGGGACGGGCCAAGCCCGGGGACTTCCCCTTGGCGGCTCGCGCAGGAGCGCCGGACGCGGCTGGCGACCTCAGCGCCGCCGTGGCCGCCGGCCTCGCTCGTTCCTAGAACCAGTCTCATAGATAGCCAAGGGGAGGGAAAGCTGAGATGCTGGGGTTGCTCTGGGTGCTTCGCAAGCGGCGATGCGGGGACGATGGGAACTCAGCGAGGAACAGTGGGCCGCGGTGGAACCGGTGCTGCGGCCACAGCGGCGTAGCGATGGTCGGGGACGCCCCTGGCATGACACGCGCGCGGTGCTGAACGGAGTCTTGTGGGTGCTAGGAACGGGCGCGCAATGGCGGGAGCTGCCGGAGCGATATCCGCCGTACCAGACCTGCCACCGACGGTTTCAGCAACGGGTGCGCAGCGGCAAGTTGGAAGCGGCGCTGCGACGCCTGGGCAGCCGATTACACGAGCGGGACCAACTGAATCTGGACGAAGCGTTCGTGGATGCCACCTTCGCGAGCGCCAAAAAGGGGCTTCGCGGTCGGGCCGGCGCGGCAAGGGCAGCAAAATCATCGTTGTCGCCGCTGGTAACAGTCTTCCTCTCGCCGTTGCTGTCGACAGCGCTTCGCCGGCCGAATGCCAGCTTGTGGAGGACGTTTTGGCAGGAAGCTTCCTTGACCGCCGGCCCGCCCGCCTCATCGGCGACAAAGCCTACGACTCGGACCAGCTCGACCGCAAGCCCGCCGAGACCTACGGCATCGCAATGATCGCCCCCAATCGCCGCCGTCGCGGCCGCACCCAGGACGGGAGACCCCTGCGTCGCTATCACCGCCGCTGGAAGGTCGAACGGCTCTTCGCCTGGCTGCACCACTACCACCGCCTCGTCACCCGATGGGAGTACCACATCGAAAACTTCCTCGGCTTCGCCCGCCTCGGCTGCCTTCACCTCCTCCTTCGGTATTTATGAGACCGGCTCTAGTCCGCCTCGGGCACCGCGATCTGCTTACAGCCCTGCGGCTGAATGATCACGCTAGAGATGTACCTCTGGTCCTTGTCGGGAAGGGATTTGAATGCCCTTTCAAACCGAGATGGATCCGCTCGGCAGATTCGCGATACCAAACTCGGGTAGGGATCGTTCGGGGTGAGAATGGCGATCTGCCCGTATTGAATGAATGCGGCAAGGAATTCCGGATGCAGCCTCAGCGCACGGGCCAAGTTTTCGCTCAAATGCCAATATGCCCGACCGACAGCGATGATGTCGCTGTCGGTCTCATCTTCGAATATGGAGCCGGCGAGTCGCAACAGTTCCGTTTGGTCGCAATCCCACTTCGGAATGTTTCTGAGCAGGCCCAACGCCGCATTCGCGTCCCTCGGCCTCAACGCCATGAGCCTAGTGTAATAAACGATCCGACCGACCCGGTCCGGGTGATCGATGCGGTCGAAGTTGGTTTTTGCGCACTTAACAGAGCGACACCGCGCGATCGCCACCAGCGCCCGCGCCTCGGATATTGACACCTTTCCCGTGCACCGGGTTGGCGCGGGTTTTGCCGCACAAGCAAGCAGGAGAACTCCAAGCAGCGGTATGCGCATTACGGATGCTCCATATTGGCTGCGGCTTCCAGGAAAACCTCAAACGACATCTGCGGCGCTGGGGCACTCAACCCGGTAGCTTGCCCGAAGGATGAATACATGCTGCACGCCACTACACTGCAGCCTTCTGAAATCGGTGTGCCAGCACGCGTGAAGCCTGTGATGTTGCCGAATCCGCTTCGGTGAAGCTCAGCGGAACTGATGTAGGAGAGCTTCGTAAACGGGTCCGAGCCGCCCAACGCCTTCACCTTTCCGAAACCAGTTGCCGGGCCAGAGAGGAGGATCGCCGGGTATCTCCCCCTGTGCATAATGCGGGATCCGATGTAGAGGCCAGCACGAATGGTCCCGTACCTGCCGCTCGATGGCGTCGTTTTAGCAAGGAACGTGCCGGCTGTGTGCCAGCTAACCTTGCCGTCCTTGCCTTTGCTCCCGACGTAAACGGTTGCAGTTGCGTTGTAGTTCTTCTGGCCCTCCACGCCCGTGAACTGGTCGTCGTACTGTCCCTTGCTGTTCTTGTGCCGGTTCTGAATCTGAATGGCCACCTCACACTCTGTGGTGGATTTGTCTTTCGAATTGCAGGCATTCATGCCAGTTGGATCCGTCAAGGTCACTGGGCTGTTCAGCACATAGCTGTACATGTTCCAGTCTTGCGGATTCAGCTCATGCCCCAGCAGCCCCTTCGCTCCGGATTGGACCAACATCAACCCGAGCGGGTCTGGGGTAATGAAGCGGCCGAGCGAGCTCGAGTCATAGCGGGCGCCGAAGTAGTCGAGGCCGGTTTCGGCGTCGCGCTGTTTGCCGGTGAAATGCAGCGGGCTGGG
>Ga0070738_10001055_pt1 | contig 64022 bp, 51 predicted proteins | sample Coa_R2_2_FD_66446 | JGI IMG/M metagenome (GOLD analysis project Ga0070738, IMG submission 66446) | Surface soil microbial communities from Centralia Pennsylvania, which are recovering from an underground coalmine fire - Coalmine... | ecosystem: Environmental > Terrestrial > Soil > Unclassified ... | reverse complement strand
CTGGCGTATTGGCCGGTGTTTGTGGCGCTGCTGGTGGGATTGTGTGGGGCAGGCTTTGGCCTCCGGCGGACTTTAGTCGGCGTGGCGGATGGGCGGGCTGAAGCCCGCCGAAGGCTCTCCACTGACTCAGCGTACAACGCAGAGCGGCGTCGCTGGGTTATCAATAGCTTGAGACGAGCGGTGTCCGACGCCGCTCGCTGTGCGCTGAAGCCTGCCCCACAGATTCTCTGCGTCATCCTTTTCGGCGCGTTTACAGTTCTTTACTTTTTCCACGCTCTGGCTCCTGAATCCAGCCCGGACGGCTCCTCTTATCACCTCGGGTTCGTGGCCCAATACCTGCGCGCTCGCGGATTTGTGGCGGTCGAAGACATGTACGCGGCTCTGAGCGGCGGCGTGGAAATGGTGTTTACTCCGGCATTCGCCATCGGCAAACATTCGGCGGCGGCGCTGACGCATTTCGCGTTCCTGATTGCGCTCGCGCTAGCGGTGTTTGCTTATGGCCAGAGGCTCGGAAAGTCTTGGGCCGGCGCGGCGGCGGCCTTTCTGGTTTACGCGAGTCCGGTGGTGGGCATCGATGGAACCAGCGCGTATATAGATGTCGCCGTCGCGGCGGTCGTCTTCGCCGTCTTCTATTGGCTGGAAATCTGGGATGAGCTGCGCGACGACAGGCTCTTGATTCCGGCCGGCCTGATGGCCGGCTATGCCTACGCCGCGAAGTATACGGCATTTGTCATGTTCTTCTACGCGGCCGGATTCGTTATTTGGCGCAGCCGCAGCCTTCGTCCGGTGTTCAAACTCTCCATTTATGCTATTTTGATGGCCGCGCCGTGGATATTGAGGAACTGGGTCTTTTATCAAAACCCAGTCGCTCCATTTGCCGGGGAGATTTTTCGGAATTCCCATTTCCACGCGATCACGATTCAGCAGTGGGCGAGGGACCTCCGCCGTTATGAGGTCGCGAATCTCTGGACTCTGCCGCTGGAAGTGACTATTCGCGGCGTCAAGACCAACGGCGTCATTGGGCCGGTGTTTCTGTTGATTCCGGTGCTTCTGCTGTCACTGCGTTTCCGCGCTGGGCGAAGACTGCTTGCGGCCGGATTGATTCTCTTCACGACGTATCTCGCCAACGTGGGGACACGCTTTCTCATTCCCGAGCTGCCGTTCTTCGCGCTGGCTTTAGCGCTCGCCCCCGGCGATTCGCCGGGCCTGGTCGGTTGCCTGGTCATCTTTCATGCCATCACGTCCTGGCCCGGAGCCGTAGGGCATTATGCACCGGGGGCCTGGCGCCTCTCAAGCCGCGTGCTTTATCGCGAGGCATTGCGAATCATTCCGCAAGACCGATACTTGAGGGAGGTGAGTGGAGGGTACAGGTTAGCTCGCCTGGTGGAAGACCATGTTCCTAAAGGCGAGCGAGTCCTTGACCTGGCCGGTGTCGCGAATGCGTACAGTTCCCGCGAGGCACTGGCGTCCTACACCTCCGCGTTCAACGACGATCTTGTCGACATCCTCAACAACGGATGGCTCAACTACTACCAGCCTCGCGTGCTGGTGCAGTTCAGATTTCCTGAGAGGATGGTGGGCAGGATCCGGATCGAGCAGATCCGAGCGCCCGATACGGTCGAGCAATGGAGCGTGCACGAAGTACGATTTTTCCATCACGGCAAGGAGCTGACCCGCCGTCCCGAGTGGAGTTTGAGCGCATGGCCGAATCCGTGGGGAGTGCAGCTCGCCTTCGACAACTCGCCCGCTACGCGATGGAGGACATGGGAGCGAGCCGCCGCCGGCGACTATATTCAAGTGGATTTCGGACGGCCGCAAATGGCGGATGAGGTGCGAATTGAAACTTCGTATGACCACAGCTTGCAAGGCGAAGTGAAACTTTGGGACCATGCTTCCGGGCGCTGGATCGAAGGCGGCGGCGAGCCCCGGATCAGCGAGGTCAAGCCGGACGTCAATATCCGGCGCTATGCCACGCGCGAGATCGCGCTTCGAGGAGTGCGTTATCTGCTGATACCGGATGATTTCCAAGGAGCGTTCGACTTGCGGGGCGATCCCGAAGGCTGGGGCCTGGAATTCGTGGCTCAGGGATCCGGCGCGCGGCTGTATCACATCCTTCCGCAATGACGAAGCTCTATTTGGGAGTGGACGGCGGGCAATCGGGCACCATAGCTCTGATCGGCGACGAAGATGGCCAGGTTGTGGGAATGGGACGCGCAGGGCCCTGCACCAGTCTCGAAAACGTAGCAAATGCCATTTTTCAAGCTAAGCCGCAGCCTTCCGTCTTCCAATCGGCATGCTTCGGCCTGAGCGGCGGCGCAGCCGAAAAGGAATCTCTGATCCGAGAATTGGCGAAAGCCGAGCACTATCTGATCACGCACGACGCCTGGGTTGCGCTTGCGGGCGCAACCGCGGGCGAGCCGGGGATTGCCGTAATCGCGGGCACCGGATCGATCGCGTTCGGAAGAAACCGCGCTGGACGCACGGCGCGCGCAGGCGGCTGGGGCTACGTGTTTGGCGACGAGGGAGGCGCGTTCGACATCGCGCGTCAAGCTCTGCGCGCAGCGCTTCGTCAAGAAGAAGGCTGGGGGCCGTCGGCGGCGCTTCGAGAGATTTTGCTAGATGCAACGGGCGCGCCGAACGCGAACGATCTGCTGCATCGCTGCCATTCGGGCGACTTTCCGCGGAACCGCTTCGCAGCTTTGGCGCCGCTTATCTCGCAGGCAGCCGCGGCGGGAGACCCGGTCGCGCACGACATCTTGAAAAGCGCCGCGCAGTCCCTGGCGACCTTGGCGGCCGCGGTTCGCGCGCAACTGTTTGGGCCGAGCGAGCCTGTTCTGGTGAGTTACTGCGGCGGAGTTTTCGGAAGCCCGGAGTTGCGGGAACGCTTCCGCATGCTGGTGGAGCTTACTGAGTTCAATCGAGCCGCTCCCCCGCGATACAGCCCCGCGGCTGGCGCGCTATTGGAGGCTTATCGGATCGCCGGGGTGGCCAGACAATTGACGAATATTCCCGAGGATATTTAGGAGTCTTGATTGGAACCTGTTTCGCACTTCTTCTATTCGCACCGCCTGAAGCTTCAATTCTGGGATTGGGGCCGCGAAGGAAAACCGGTGATGGTGCTGATTCACGGCGGCCTGGACCACGCTCGAAGCTGGGATTGGGTGGCCCGCGCGCTGCGGAACGATTTTCATGTCTACGCCCTCGATCTGCGAGGTCACGGCAACAGCGCCTGGGCGCCGGGCGCGTTATACAGCGTGGCCGAGCATGTCCTGGATCTCTCCGGGCTGGTGGATATTGTCCAGGGCTTTCCCGTGCATATCATTGGGCACTCCCTGGGCGCGGTGGTTTCGCTGGTCTATTCCGGAATCTACCCCGATCGCGTCAAGAAGGTGGTGGCGATTGAAGGCGTCGGCCTGCCGCCCGCCCGGCGGTTGGACCAAACGCCCGCCGCCGAGCGCATTCGGCAATGGATCGAAAAGGTGCGCGGGGCGGAGCAGCGCACGCCGCATAGCTATCCCGATCTGGCTTCCGCCGTAGCGCGCATGAAGGAGGCGAATCCATTTCTTTCCGACGAAGTCGCCCGCCATCTGACTTTGCACGGGACCAATTGGAATGCGGACGGATCAATGATCTGGAAGTTCGATAACTTCGCGCGGCTGGGCGCGCCGTACGGAATGAATCTCGCGGAAATGTCCGCCGTGCTCGGCTGCATCCAGTGCCCCGTGCTGCTGTTCTGGGGACGCGAAAGCTTCGCCATGGATCCGGAGCTCGCCGCCGAAGCCGCCGTGTTGCGGGATCCGCGAATCGTAAAAGTCGACCGCGCCGGCCATTGGGTGCATCACGACCAGCTTGAAGTCTTCCTGTACGAGACCCGGAAATTTCTAGAGGATCGGATGAATTGAAGAACGGTTCTAGCGCGCGCCGTCCGCGGCGCGCTGCTCGCGCTTGGTCCGGATCTCGCGGACCGCGTAAATCCGCCGTCCCTGGCTTTCGAAATAGGTTCGCGTGAGGACTTCTCCGAGCAAGCCGGTGCAAAACAGAATCACGCCGGTTACTAATGCCAGGCCTCCCACAGCTATTAGCGGTCCGTGTTCCTGAATGATGTCCTGGCCTGTCCAGATCTTCAAACTCGCGAGCCAGGCCAGAAGCCCGGCGCCGAGGCCCGCGCTTGCCAAGCCCCACTTTCCGAAGAAGTGCATCGGCCGCGTGAAATATTTGAGCAAAAACCAGACAGTGAAAATATCGAACATCACGCGGAAGGTCCGCCCAAGACCGTAATGAGAACCTCCGCTCGACCGCGGAGTGTTGCGGATCGGGACCTCGGCGATTCTCGCTCCGTACAGCGCCGCCAGGGCGGGAATGAAACGATGTAACTCGCCATACAGATTCACGTCTTTGAGGATTTCCGCCCGATATGCTTTGAACGTAGTGCCGAAATCGCGGAGCTCCACCTTTGACGCTTTGGCCATCAGCCAGTTGGCGACGCGCGACGGGAACTTGCGCGTCACCGCGTTGTCGAGCCGGTTCTTGCGCCATCCGCTGGCGATGTCGTAACCCTCATCGATCTTTTGGAGAAGTGCGGGAATATCTTCAGGGGCATGCTGCAAATCGCCGTCCAGCGAGATAATAATGCTGCCCTGCGCCTCATCAAATCCGGCCGCCAGCGCCGCCGTTTGTCCGAAATTCCTGCGCAGCCGGACTACCTTCATATGCGCATCGGTTTCGGCAAGATTCGCCAGCAGTTCGAAGCTGCGATCGGTGGAGGCGTCGTCGACGAAGATAATCTCGTACGGTCTGCGGAGCTTCTCGAGCACCGCCGTCAACCGGTCGTAAAGAGGAAGAATCGACGGCTCCTCGTTGTGAACTGGAACCACGACCGAGAGACTCGCCATGTTGCTGCCAGGATAACACTGGCCGTTTGGCGGGCGGCGCCGCGTAGCTTAGCTGTCTTTTAGCGGTCTTAACGTCGTTTACGAAAAAAAACTCAAACGCTCAGCAGCACCCCGGTTGCGGCTATGCCGGTCAGCTTCGCCAGCGCGTAGGCATACCACTGAAGCTGCCTTAAGTATTGGGCTCGGCGTGGGGCGAAGTCGGCGTCCGTTTTGAAATCGACCACCACCCATCTGCCGTCCTCGACGAACGCGAGATCGATTATGCCTTCCAGCCACTGTCCTTGATCCGTCGCAAACGATACCGGGTATTCCCGGTGCACGCGCGAAGCAGCGCGGGCGCGAGCCAGAAGCGGAGCGGCGAGAACCGCCGACACGGCGGCCGCCGCGGCCTCGCCCTCTTCGGCCGTAGCGCCGAGCACCCGCGCATTTAACTCCGCAAATCGACGAACGGTCTCGGCGCCCGCATCGAGAGGCGCTTCGCGCAAAGTAACGTGCACCAGTGTTCCGAATCGCTTTCCGCCAAGGGCGCGCGGAGCGCTCATTGTCGATGCAAACTCCACCGAGACTGGTTCAGGCGGAGCTGATGCGGCCTCGCTTGCCAAAAATACCTCCATCTCCGGCTTGGCGGCCTCCGCGATTCGTTGTTCCCGGGTCTGTCGCCACGCCCGATACGCATCCAGGCTCGCGCCGCCGTCTTGCTGAAGGACCCCTTTTACCGCTTCCTCCTGCCAGAGGGTCTGGGTTTGCATTTCTCCGAGCTTCAGGGCAAATGGGTCCCACCATACTACTTTGTGCGCTCCCCTCTGCGGCTCAATCAAACCGGGCCGCACTGAAAATTCAGGTTGGCGATCACAATCGAGAGGCCGCGAAACGACCGTTGCGGATCCAAATGGAGGACAGCCCGGCGCGCCGCGCGAGTTGCGCCGGTTTGCTGGGGTGGGATAGAGCGCCTTATAGAACGGGCTAAGCCAGCTATCGGCCGGATAGGGTTCGTCGCCGACGGCCGGAATCACCAGAAGGTCTCGCGCGCGGGTGGCGGCGACATAGGCTACGCGAATGCCCTCGGCGCGCTCGCGCGCAAACTCCACGGGCGCTTGCTCCCGCAATTCCCACGGCGCGCAGCCGAGCAACTCGACGGCACACAACTTCTTTTGCCCGTCAGCGTGCTGTTCGGGCTCGTTGCGCGAGAGTCCGCTCGTCAGATCCGCAAGAATCACCACTGGAAACTCGAGTCCCTTGGCGCCGTGAACCGTCATCAGCCGGACGCCCGCGGAATCTTCTTCGAGCACCGGCGCTTCTGCCGCTTCTTCCTTTTCGGCCTTAGCGGCAAGCTCCTCCACAAAACCGCGGAACGAAATACCGCCGGTCATCTCATATGTGCGGGCCAGCTCGGCCACTCGCGCGACGTTGGCCAGAATCTGTTGCCCGCCGGGCCGGAGCAGGAATCCGGCGTGGGCCCGGGTCGCTTCCAGAAGCGAGTTCACGGTTGCGGCAAAGGGTTGCCGGTTGCGCCTTCCATGCAGCCGGGCGAGCGTTTCAAGAGCTTCCTCGATGGAAGAGAAATCCGCATCCCCGGTTGTGCGGAAGGGGTGCAAACGGCCATGCCGATGCCGGTATAGAAAAAGCGCCTCGTCCGGAATGGCGAACAGCGACCCTTTTAAGGCGGCGAATACGCTGAGCTCGTCGTCCGGCCATTCGATGGCGGTGAGGGCGGCGCGCAGGGTCTCCACTTCTTCGCGGCGATGCAGCGATTTCGAGCCCGCGAGCAAGTGCGCGATGCCGCGTTCCTCGAGCGCGCGGACCGTCTCGCGCGTCAGATCGATCTCCCCGTAATTCCGCTTTCGGAACAGCACCGCGACGTCCTTTTCGCAATATCCCCATTTGCTCTCGTTCACCAGCCAATCCACAAACGCCGCAATCGCCTGCGGCAGGCATTCCGCCACTTTCTGTTTGGATAGCCGCTGCGTAGCGTAAGGCTCTGGAACCGGCAAGGCGATCACGCTAGGCCGGCTATCGATTTCGTCCCGATCCTTTTCGAGCGGGGCCCATTCTGCATGGCCTTCCATAGCATCGCCGGACATCTCCGTTTCAAACGCGGCATTCACGAATTCCTGAATATTGGGAACGGCACGGAAGCTTCGCGTGAGAGCGACCCGTCCCGCGCCCCATTTTTCAAGAAGCTGGCGCACCTCTCGATACAGCATCAGATCGGCGCGCCGGAACTTGTAAATCGATTGTTTCGGATCGCCGACCAGGAAAAGCTTGCCGGATTTCGGGCTCGCCTTTCGCCAATCGCGCTCATTCGGATTCTCCGCGCCCAGTAACAACAGAATCTCCGCCTGAAGCGGATCAGTGTCCTGGAATTCGTCGACGAAGATGCAAGCGAAGCGATTCTGGAAGTAGGCCCGAACCTCCTTTTCATCCCGCAAAAGGTCACGAACCTTCTGCAGCAGATCAACAAAGTCCAGCTTTCCGAGTCTGCGCTTTCGCTCGCCGTACTCTTCCAGCAACCCGCGCATTTCCTGCCGTAAAAGGGCGGCGAGCTCGGCGTCGGCCCGGACCCGGAACTCGTCAATCCACCGGATCAGCTCGTCGCGCTGGGCCAGGAGAACTTCGCGAGCCACGCCTCCCCCGTATTCGCCGGAGCCTCTTCTGAAATTTCTGCGCAAATCTCGCGAAAGCTTGATGAGCAGGCTTTCAAGCGCGTCGTAATCGCGAGATCCAGCCGGTTCGGCGTTCTCAATCCAAGCGGCGAGTTCGCGCGCGGGACGCAGGGCGAGATACAAGTTGTCGGTGTCGCGGCGCGGGCGCGCGCTCAGTGCGGCGAGCTCGCGCACCCGACCCACCAGCGTGTCGATTTCTTTAGTGCGCGCGAACGGCTCGCGCCGCCATTCTGCGGGATAATCGCGCCATTCCACCAGCTTCCATCCGGCGTGTTGCAGGCGCTCGAGAGGCGGCGAGTCGTCCCAACTATCGCGCCATGCCAACCTCGCAAAGGCTCGGCGCAAGCCGGGAGACTCGCGATCCAACTGCCGCTCCAGCCACGCGCGGAAGGACCGCTGATAAATGCGGGCCGATTCCTGCTCGGCCAATTCCTCGAAGGCCGGATCGATTTTGGCTTCCACCGGCCGCTCGCGGAGGATCTGCGCGCAAAAGCTATGGATGGTGCCGACGGAAGCCTCCTCGAGGCGCGCAAGAGCCCGCTCCAGGGCCGCTTGCGGCTCCCCGTGCGTCTGTTGACGCTGCTCATCCAATTCCTGGCGCAGCCGCAGCTTCATCTCGCCCGCCGCCTTGTGGGTGAAAGTGACAGCCGCAATCTCGTGAATTTGCGCGCGGCCCGCGGCAAGCACCGCGACGATGCGGCGCACCATCTCCGTGGTCTTGCCAGTCCCCGCCGAGGCCTCCACGATCAGGTTTTCGTCGAGCGAGCTGCGAATGCGCGCTCGCGCCTCATCATCGGAAGATGAAGCGGTAGAAAAATAAGCGGCCGGCTTCATGCCATTCCCCGAAGCTCAAATAGCGGCTCCAGCCTCTGTTCGCGCCGGTCCTTATAGCGACGGAATCGCCTTTCCTCGTAAGGCCCGCACGCCAGCCTGTAATCGCAATATCGGCAGGCGTCCTTTTCCGGGGCGGGGGGAAGGAATCCGGAACAGATCGCACCTTCAATGTTGCGAAGCGCCCGCGCAAGGAAAGCGCGCGATCGCTCATTCAGCTCGATGCGTATCGACCGATACCCTCCGCGTTGCGTCGCGTAAAACAGGCGGCCGCCCTCCACTTTTGCTCCGAAAATTTTTTGGACGGCCAGGCCGTAGAGCAAAGGTTGCAACGTACGCCCGCCGCCAACGTAGAGAGGAACGCGTTCCGGCGGCTTGCCGGTTTTGTGATCGGTGACGCGGAAAACGCCGCTATCGGCGTGCCTCTCGATCAAATCGATGGAGCCCTTTAGCCTCACTCCCTCCAGGGCGGCCTCTTGAGCCGTGCTCGAAGGATCGCGTCCCTGGCGGGGCTCCAAGCCAAAGGAAAACTCGAAATGGAGCGGCTCCCAATCGCCATCGTTTTGCGCCGCGTGATGAAGCCAGCCGCGAAGGTCCGTCCGTAGATCTTCGATCTCGGTTTTCCAAACGCGCTCGATGGCCGGGGCGAGCGATTCGTAATATTCGGCGGCGATCCGGTTCAGCGTTCGATCGCATGCCGCCAGAGCTTCCCCAAGCTGCTCTGGGCGCCGGCCGCGCCCCAGCGGCAGCAAGCCGGCCTGCTTCAGCTCCATCAAGAGCGAGGCTTGCACTTCGTGGAACAAGGCGCCGCGGGTGAGAGGATCGAGCTGCTGCAATGGAGCCGCGTCACAGCGGGGATGGAGACGGTAAATTGCGTGAAGCGCAAATCTGTACGGGCATAGCGCGAACTGTTCGAGCGAAGATGGCGACCATGCGCGCGCGGATAAAGAATGCATGGCCAGCGCTTCCAGCGCCGCGGGCTCGCGCGCGATCAGACCGTCGGCCGGGGTCCAGGCCGGCTGCCAGCGACGCCACCGGGCCCGCAGGCTGCGCGCTAGGTGCGGATTGGTTTCCACCAAATGCCGCCCCGCGCCAGGCTTCCGTTCTCCCAATACAGCCAGATCGTATTCGGCGTCGTCGATGGCGTCGGCAGCGGAAGGCGGCGCGGGCCAATTCAGGCGCGCCGGAGCCGCTTCGCGCGCTTTCTCCTCGAACGGCTTCAATTTGGGAAGAGATCCTTCGAGCGCTCGGGGCAGCTCCAGTGCGTAAAACGACGGCACACGGGGACGAGCTTCAGCCACATCCATGCGCGGATAAGATGCGATAAAGCGATTCCGCGCGGCAGCGAGCGCCACAAGCAGCCGCTCTCGCTCCTCGAGGTTGCGGTCGTGGCGCGACGGCAGGCCGCCAATCGCGCTCCTGGCGGCGTCCAACAGCAATGGATCCTCGAGAGCGCGCTGTGGAAACAATCCTTCCGCCAGTCCCGGAAGAAACACCACTGAAAATTCGCATCCGCGAACCTCGTCAATCGATCCGACGAACACCCGACCCCATCGGCGCCCCGGAGGCTCGGAGCGCAAAAAGCGTAAACGTTCGCTGAGGACTTCGGCGACCTCCTCTACGGAAACCGGTCCCACTTCGCCCATTGGCTCCAACTCCGCCAGCACCGCCAGCACGCCTGTTGAATCGCGCAGTGACGCTTGCGCAAGCTCTCGCAGACATTTGAGCCACTCGCTCCAATAGGCCGTTCGGCGCAAAGTGTCGAGCCGCGTGATCAAAGGCAAAGCGAACGCCGAAAGCGAGCGGAGCCGGTCAAGCTGCCCAGCCAAATAGGACCGCTGTGCTTCGCTTGCCTCGGTTGCCGATTGGAGCCGCAGCTCAAACTCCCTCTCCAGGCCCTTCAGCCGCCGCTCCCAGCGCGATCGCCCGCCAATGACAGCGGCATCGACAATAAGCCTTTCCCAAGCCGCGGGCGCGGGGATGAAGGAGTCGCCCGCTGCTCTGCCCTCTTGCGGCGGCGGCTCGGAACCGGGCGTCCGCGGGCCAGCGCTCAGAGACGCCAGCAACTCGTCTTGCGGCGCGACCCAATTGACGGGCTCAAACGAGGGAACCTGGCCGAACGACAAATACTCCGCGAATCTCGAGGCCGAGCATTTTTCTGCCGCGCAGGCCAGCAGCGCCAGAAAAGCGCGCCCGGCCGGGTCAGGCCGCATCGTCCCGTGGCTAAACCAAGCCGGAATAGAGGCGCGGCGAAGCGCATCCTCAACCATCGGCTGATAGCGCTGTGGATCCCGCAGCACAATGGCGATCTGATCGAACCGGACGCCGTCGCTCGCCAGGCGAAGAATGCGGCGAGCGATCTCGACCGCCTCCAAACCTTCTCCAGGGGCCGAAAATATTTCGAAGCCGCTCCGATTGGGCGCCGCGGCTGGCGCGAGCGCGAACACGTAACGACGTAAGTGTTCCAGAACGCTAGACGATTCATCTTTGCTCGGCGGCGTCTCGGGCTCCGTGTCTTGACCCAACTCCAGTTCTAGAACTTCGGCCGCGCGCCGCGCGACCGCTTCAAAGAATGCGCGGTGCGACCGTGTTTCGAGCGGCGCATCCAGTCTCAACAATGGGAGGCCGAGCAACGGATGTCCGCCGAGCTCTGCGGCCTGAAGGGCAAGGTTCAGAACCTCCGCCAAATCCGCCAGCGAGCGGGCGGCGAGCTCGTCTCGATAGCGCGCAAGCAGGCGCTCCAAGTCGGCTCCGGCCGGACCGGCGTCCCCAAGGGTCGTGGGATCGATGCGAGCCAGCCGCAACTCGGCCAGCGTTTTTGCAAGAGCGCGGGCAAAGCCGGGCAAAGCCGCCACGGGCGCAAAGTACTTGAGCTCGTTGGCCTGCAAAGCCTGGTGCGCAATCCGCGCCGACATGGCTTCAAGACCCAGGCGGCCCAAAGGAGTAAGTCCCTGAAGAGCCATCGCCGGACGCGCCAGCGACGCCGCCAGTTGGACCAAACTGGTGCGATGCAAGCCGGCGGCGCCCGATTGGGCTTGCCCACTTCGGGTTGCTCCGCGAGCCTCCGAGGACATCCGCGCCAAGCTATCCCCTGCCATTTGGCAAGGAGAAATCACAAGTACCTCGGTAAAGCGCGACGCGAATTGCGCGGCTGCTTGCAACAACCGGCCATTCGAACGCGACTTCACGCAAACCATCACTATAAGAGTATCTGCATGAGAGCATCTGCGCCAATTTGAGCCTGGCGCGCAACAATCGGTGATCCGCGTGAAAAAAATTCTGGGGAGCAGTAACCAACGAGGATACGCGGTCGTTATTACAAATAACTAAATCCCCGTTACGACAGCGGGCGCTCTCACCCCTTTTCACCCATAAGAAGCGCCCGCTACCCTTTCTTCTGGCGCGCCGGCCGGCGGCGCAAATCCCCCTCCAGGAGCAGTTTATGAGCTCAGCCGTTTGGCAGCGGGTTTAATCCAAAATATTATCGAACAGAACCGAGCTCAAGTACCGCTCGCCCGAATCGGGCAGGATCACCACCATGGTTTTTCCGAGCATTTCGGGTTCGCGCGCGACTCGGGCTGCAACCGCGACCGCGGCGCCGCACGATATCCCGGAAAGAATCCCCTCCTCGCGCGCCAGTCGCCGCGACATTTCGATCGCCTCTTCATCGCTGACGCTTTCAATGCGGTCAAGAATTTTCAAATCGAGAGTGTCCGGAATGAATCCTGCTCCGATTCCTTGTATCCCGGTTGGCCCTGGTCTGACAGGATCGCCTGCAAGGGTCTGGGAGATCACCGGGCTGCTGGCTGGCTCGACTCCGATAGAGACTAGGGCCTGCCTTTTCTCCCGCTTGAAGTAACGCGAAATTCCGGTAATGGTGCCTCCGGTTCCTATGCCCGCCACCAGCGCATCGACCCGGCCGTGAGTGGCTTGCCAGATTTCGGGACCGGTCGTTTTGAAGTGGATCTCGGGATTGGCCGGATTTTTGAACTGCTGTAGAAGCACGAACCGGTCCGGGCTTTCCGCGACCATCGCTTCAGCTCGCTCAATGGAGGCGCGCATGCCCAGCGCGCCGTCGGTAAGAATGATCCGGGCTCCCAGCGCTTTCAAAACCTTCCTTCGCTCCATGGACATCGTTTCCGGCATCAAGAGAGTGACCCTATATCCCCGCGCCGCACCCACGAAAGCGAGCGCGATTCCGGTATTGCCGCTGGTTGGCTCAATAATTTCCTTGCCGGGCCTGAGCACGCCCCGGCGTTCGGCGTCCCAAATCATCGCAGCGCCGATGCGGTCCTTCACCGAATAGGCAGGATTTCGCCCCTCGATCTTCGCCAGCACTGTGGCGCCGGCGCCCGCGGTGATGCGATTCAGCCGCACCAGCGGAGTGTGTCCGATGCTAAGAGAGTTGTCGGAGAACACCATCAGATGTCCCAGTTGGGGATGTAACGCGCCTGCGAATCTTTCCACCGGCGGACCAATTCCGCGAAAGTCGTCTGATCTAGGATATTGGCGACGGCGGCGTCGACGCGCCGCCATAAGTCGGAAAAAACGCCGGGGGCGGCGCGCCGCGGCGTGTTGCCGTCCTCCAAATAACGAAGCGCCTGTCCCACGGTGATCTGGTCGGCGGGTTTCGCCAGCCGGTAGCCGCCCTCGGCCCCCCGGCGCGATTCCACAAACCCGCCGTGCTTCAGGCTCGCCAGGATAAGCTCCAAAAACTTCTGAGGAATCTTTTGTCGCCGCGCGATGTCGGCGATCTTGACCGGCTCGCCTGGAGTCTGCATCGCCAGATCCAAGATCGCCAGCAGAGCATATTCGCTCTTCACTGAGATGTTCATGTTTCAGCAGCGGCCGTCGGGGCTCAGCCATTGAGGTTTCGACGGCCTTGAGGACCTATTCTTTTAGAATCGCGCGGCGGACCCCTAAAATCAACGTCGGCGAGCGCCGGCGCAGATACCGGCTCCGTTGCAGAGAGCGCGCGCCCATGGGACGGCTGCGGGAGCCTGCCAATCGAACCGGAACGACGCCAATCGGCTGACGCAGCCATCACGATATGATGAAAACGATGCCTCCCCGGGACATCGATGAAGACCCTGTCGCAGCCTCCCCTAGACGCGCGCAAGGCGACCCGGCGGCAGCGCTTTCCGGCGTGGTAGCGGCCGCCGCGCCCTTCGCGTTTTCTCGGATTCCGGAAATTGAGTCCGCCCTGGCCGAAGCGATTCGCGGGAAACCGGAGGCGGTGCGCCTTTCGCTTGCTTGCCTGCTGGCCCGCGGCCATCTGCTGATTGAAGATGTTCCGGGCGTAGGTAAAACCACGCTTGCCCAAGCTTTGGCTCGCAGCGTACATTCCCAGTTCCATCGCATCCAATTCACTTCCGACATGCTGCCGAGCGATGTGGTGGGCGTTACGATTTATAATGCCCACACGCGAGAATTCGAGTTCAAAAACGGGCCAATTTTCACCAATTTCCTGTTGGCGGACGAAATCAATCGCGCCACTCCCAAAACGCAGTCGGCTCTGCTGGAGGCCATGAACGAGCTTCAGGTCACGGTGGATGGCCGCTCGTATCCCCTGGCGCAGCCATTTATGGTGATCGCGACCCAGAATCCAGTGGAGCACCATGGAACCTACCCCCTGCCGGAGTCGCAGCTCGACCGCTTCCTGATGCGCATCCGCATCGGCTACCCCGGCCGGGCCGCGGAGCGTGAGGTTCTGAGACAGAACGGACCGTCCCCGGCGGAATCGGCCGCGCCCGTAATCTCCGGCCGCGATTTGACGATGCTGCAAGAATTTGTCGGCGCTGTGGAAGTGGACGAAGCACTGGTCGATTACATGCTCGAAATCGTCGAGCACACGCGCTCCCACGAATTGTTAGCCATGGGCGTAAGTCCGCGAGGGGCGCGAGCGTTGTATCGGGCGACTCAGGCGATGGCCGCCGTGGATGGCCGCGACTATGCCACTCCCGACGACGTGAAACGTCTCGTGCTGCCGGTGTTTGCTCATCGCGTTCTGTTAAACTCGCGAGCCATGCCCGCGCAAAGCCCGGTCGAGGCCGCCGAACGGGTGCTCAACGGGATCCTGGCGTCGGTGGAAGTTCCGCTGTGAAAGCTTAAGGCCGGGGCCTCAAGATTAACCCTTCATTATGAAAACTGCGATTATCGGCCTGCCGATGGTGGGCAAAACCAGTCTGTTTACGATCCTTACGGGTGTCCATGAAGCCGCCCGCGTCGGATCGATGGAAGCGCGCGTCGGCGTCGCCAAGGTGCCGGACCATCGGCTGGAGGCGCTGGCAAAGCTGTTTGAGCCGCCCAAGGTCACGCACGCCACCGTCGAATATCTGGATTTTCCCGCCATTTCCAAGGAAGCTTTGCGCGATCCGAGTTACCTGGCCAGTCTGCGTGTTGTCGATGCCCTGGCTCACGTGCTCCGCGTTTTCGAAAGTGAAGCCGTGCCGCACGAAAAGGGCTCCGTCGATCCCCTGCGCGATTTCCAAGATGTGGAAATGGAGTTGATCCTAAGCGACCTGGCGGTTGTGGAAAAACGCATGGAGCGCGTCGACAAGGACCGCAAGAAAATCAAAAGCCCGGATCTGGATAGAGAGTTTGCGTTGCTGGAGCGACTGAAATCAGAGCTGGAGGAAAACAGGGCCTTACGGGCGCTCGAATTGGACGAGGAAGATGAGAAACGCATCCGCGGCTTTCAATTTCTTTCCCGCAAGCCGCTGCTGGCGGTGCTGAACGTCGGCGAGGCCGACGCTGGCCGGATGCATGAAATCGAAGCGCAATATAGAGACGGTCCGTTGGCGGGGCGTCCGCGAACCGCCGTCACAGCGATCTGCGGCAAAATCGAGGCTGAACTGGCCGAGCTTTCTCCCCAGGACGTCAAAGAATACTTGGCCAGCTTCGGCCTGCCTGAGTCGGGCTTGGAGCGGCTGATTTCCGCGACTTACGCTCTATTGGGATTGATGAGCTTTCTGACCGCCGGCGAGACAGAGGTCCGCGCCTGGACCATTCCCGCTAATAGCACGGCGGTCAAGGCCGCTGGCGCTATCCACAGCGATTTCGAAAAGAAGTTCATTCGCGCAGAAGTGGTGAACTGGAAGGCTCTGATCGAGCAGTCCGGCTATCCCGGCGTCCGCCAGAAGGGTTTGTTAAGACTCGAAGGCAAGGACTATGTAGTGAAAGACGGCGACGTGCTGGTCATTCGGCACGGCTGAGCGCGGACGCATAACGCGGCTCAAAATGGCTCTTGAGGGCCAAAAACGGGCGCTCGATCACTTTGTAGCTGCCTATGCTCACGGCGAGAGTGGCGGCGAACATCGCCGGCAGTTCCATGAACCACGGAAGCGATAAATGAAGTCTGCGGCTGCTACTTTGGATCGCCAGCGCAACCATCCGATGCCAGACATAAGCCCCATAGCTGTACTTTCCGAAGACCCTCATGAACCCGCTTGTAAAAACGCGCTGAGGCAGCGACTCGGTTCCCATAGTGACGACCACGCCCAACAGGAGCGCCGCATAGGCGAGCGCGATGATCGTATAGCCGAAGCGCTGCGTGCCGGGCATATGGATTCCCACTCCTTTTGACGACAATCTCAAGATCGCGAACATTACCACCGGCATCCACCAGAGCCATTTCGTGCGGCTGCATAATGTCCTCACCGCCTTTTCTTCGCGGATCAGGCAAGCGCAGGCGGCTCCAATAAGCAAAGCGTCCATGCGCGTGAAAACATTCCGGTAGATGTAATACGGGTCGACATTTTCGGCGAGCAGCGCGAGCCTCAGCACAACAGCGGCCAGGGCGCCGGCGATCGCAATCTGTAAAACCTGACGGCGATTAAACTGGCGAACCACAAACGGCCAGAGAAGATAGAATTGCTCCTCCACGGCAAGCGACCAATAATGGCCAGCGAAGAAAACCTTAGTCATGACCCAGTTCTGCGCGTAGAACAAGTACCAAATGCGGGTGTGCGGATGCGCGTCGGCGGGGGCGATGACGAAGAAGATTAAGGGCAGGCTCAAGTAATAGAGGGGAAAGATTCTTAAAATTCGGCGAGTGTAAAACGAGTTGAAATAGTTGGTGGCAGAGCTTGTGTCCAACAGGATGCCGGTGATGAGAAAACCCGAAAGCACGAAAAAGAGATCCACCCCCGTCCAACCGAAGTCGCTCAGCGATGCAACAGCGCGCTGTAAGGGTTGATGGCGGTTCAGAATCATTGCATAGTGGAATAGCATCACCATAACAATGGCGAGCCCGCGCAGCCCATCCAACGGTGGCAGCCACTTACCCGTGATTGCTAGCGTTTGATTTGGCGCACCCGCATCCGGCGCGCTGGCCCGCGCGGCGCCAAGAAGAGAAAAACTGTTGAAATCCAACCCACCGGCCCTCCGACGGCCGCCCCGACACTACGCTATGACGGCAAACCTGGGAAAAGGGTTACGTTTGATCGTGCAAGGCGGGGAGCACGATGCAGCCTTGGTTTCACCGCGGGCGGCGAGAACGAAACCTTCGGCGACAAACAGCCATGCTTAGAACGTGACGCGGAAGCGGCTCTTGAAGATGAATGCGCTGATCATTGACAACGCCAAAAGCCAGATCAGCCAATGCAGGTCTAGGCCGAGCGCGTGAACCGGCGAAGATGGATAATCGACCGAGATCCAGTCCACAGGACCGCCAGAGAGCTTGGCCTCCCCAGGTGACCAGATCCAGTCCCATAACGCGCTGACGCGCCGTTCCGAGACATATTGTGGACCCTGTCCTGTCCGGATGCTTTTAGAGACGGACCCTGATGGAAAGACCAGTTCGAAATCGCCGCGAGTAGCGCCTGCGGCGCGCACGCGCCAACTTATTTCACGGCGCTGCGGGATCCAAACAGGGGGCGTCTCCACGGTGACCCCGGCCGGAGCCTTAAGAACCGGCTCTAAGCTGGTTTCGCCATCTCGAAGGTGGGCTGTCACGATCGTTTCTCGGCCGACGGGAATAGGCGCCCGGCCGTAAAAGCATTCCAGTTGGGCCAAAATAAGAACCATTGGGACGCTCGCCACCACGGCTGGAATCAGCATCAAGCCGATGTACTTCGCATTGGCGGCCAGCAGCCCAAGCTGGGCTTTCCAGATCAGAACCGGCTCGTCGGTGAAGAGGCGCATCTCGTATAGGTGCGCCTGAAGGCGCGCCTTCACCTTGCGAATGGCCTCCTGGTTCGATGTGACGGAGAAGACCCACAGCATTCCGATTCCCAACAAAAGACTAAAGGGAACCAGTGTGATTAAGGGATGCAAGCCGTCAAAGGGTGAAAAAATCCCAGAAACCACTATTCCAGATATCCCAGTCCTTGAAGCTTCTTAACGATCTCCTCGTCCGATTCTGCGTCTTCGAGTTTCGCCAGCTCCTTGGAGAGCACGTGCTCGACAAATTCCTCGGGGGAGGAGTAGCCGGCCGCCTCGCTGCACCGCTTCACCCTCTGCCATGTCGCTTTTTTCAATTTGATGCTGGTGTTGAACATAATCCTCAAGTAAAGGCTCTCAATAAATCGAATGCCCGATCATGCCTGGCCCCGGCCCTACGTTGAACGTCGCAAGGAGCGAAACCGTCAAGTCCCACAGATGCGGATGGGGGTCGGCGCTTTTGCGGTTGCTGATGAGGACGCCGGGAACGAATTTTGCCCAGATGCAATGGTCTGCGCGCCACTCCTCTTTGTTGTCTTCGACCACCGCCTTGGGAACCGCGCCCAGGGCGGTTTGCCAGGAGCCGCGGTAGCCGGGCATATAGCCGACCAGCAGATCCGGCGCCTTGTCGAGCATATTGCCGTGAAATTCCTCGTGCGTCACGGTGACGCCGCCGACCATGGGTTTGCCATTATCCGGATCTTTCGCTTCCATGAGTTTCGCGACGAGTTTTTTGGTGAGCGCGTCCGCTTCCGGACCCGGGGCGACCACGCCTTGCGGCTCGCGCCCTTGAAGGTTCAGATAGAGGCCGTTCAATCCCACGGCGTACGCTTGCGTCTTCGACCAATCCACGTGCGGAAAAAGTTCCTCGTCGCTTGCGTTTTTGGGATCGTCGAGCGTTAAGAAGCCTTCTTTCATCAGCCAGGTGTTCAAGTGCAGGGCGCGATCGAATCGCGTGAAGCCGTGATCGCTCATCACAATCAAGGTGGCGTCCGGCGCCTTCTGCTGAACCCACCCAATGGCTTGATCGACGACTTTGTAGGTTTCCAAAAGATCGTCATCGTACGTTCCCCAGAGCATATGAGAATCCTGGTCGATTCCGAAGAAGTGGAAGAACAGGAAGCCGTCGTGGAAGCGCTCCATTTCATGGCGCAGCAGCTTCAAATGATCCTGGGAGACCATCCGGCTTTGAGCGATGTATTCGGCGCGGTCAAAGACGCCCTGCCGCCAGGCGGCCGTGTCCTGAGCCATGCCTTGCGTGTAAAACAGCCCCACTTCCTTGGCGAGCGTTTGGCTATAGGAGTCTGGAGCCGTGATCGGAAGCACCGGATCGGAGGGGTCGATGTTGACCGGAGTGACGTAAACTTCGAAAGTGGGGTGCAGCTTCTTTGCGTAGATGCGGAAAATGCCGCCGGCGCTTTCGATTCCCTTGATAAGCGTAAAGCGGGCCCGGATCCAATCCGACCATTCTCCTTCCTTGAGGATCACTTGCGTATCGCCGGAGTCGAAGCGCGCCGCCGGATGCTTCGGATCCACGTGCGCCACGACTCTGAAAAACGTCGGCGCTTTGTCTTTCCGCAGCGAATTGTCGGGGCCGGGTATTTCGAGGTCGGCCGAGCCGTCGCGTAAATCGACATGCAGGATGCGGCCGCCTGGAACCATCCGGCTGTTCTGAGACTTCTCATCGGTGAAGAAAGTGAATTCGCCGTTCGTGCCGCGCAGATCCGGCGTGCCCATGCCGGCGATGGAGAAGCCGTCGTCGCAGTGCACCGGAGGAAAATCGGTAGGCATGCGGATCACTTGCACGGCGACATGGTTTTCGGCGAGCATCTGCCAGAACGGCTTGCCCTGCCGGAAATTGTTGACCTTGCCGGAGCTGATGGGCAGCTCGTAATCTCCCATGGAGATGGTTTTGGCCCCTTCCGCACTCTGGGCCATCGAGGAATAGGGCGCCAAAGTTTTGGGATCGCGATGGACGAAATCGAAAATTCCGTGTGAGCCCGGATCTGTGCCCGTGATGAAGGTGGACCATGCCACCGGACTCTGCGGAGGCATGGTGGTCTCCAAGCGCTTGAACTCGCCCTGCTGGGCCAGCTTGGCCAGATTGGGAAGCGAAGACCAATGCTGCTCCAAAAAATTGGGGTCCATGCCGTCGATGCCCAAAACAATGACTTTCTTGCCCGAGGCCACGACGGAGTGGCGGGCGCAGCCTGACAGCGCCAGCAGCCCGGTGACGAGCGCTAGTTTGCGAAGAGAGTTCGTCCTTCCATCCATGCCGGTCTTTCCACTCCGAACAATTGCAGCGCCGTGGGCGCCATATCTTCAATGCCCGGATCTTCCAGATTTATCTTGCGGTTGCAGAACAGCACGCCGGGCACCAGCGCCGGATCGACGGAATGATCGCCGCTCCAGGCCTTGCAGTTGTCCTCGAAGACTCCAGCGCTGACTTTGCCAACCGCCGCATCCCACGAGGTGCGATAGCCTTCGTTGTATCCCACGATCAGGTCGGGGGCTTCCCCTAAATACGGTCCGCGATACAGCTCGGAAGCTGCGTAGACGGCGCGAATGCCGATCTCGCCGCGCTCCTCGTCCCTCAAACCGCTCAGCTTCTGTTTCAGCTCCTGCGTAAGCGCGGCGGCCTCTGCGCCGGGCTCGACGATGCCTTGCGCCTCGCGGCCCTTGATGTTGAGATACATGCCGCCGAGGCCGAGAGTGTATGCTCGCGTTCGGCTCCAATCCACGCCTTTGAAATATTGCCCGCTTTCCAACGCCCCGTCTTTCAGAACCAGATAGCCGTTGTCGCGCAGCCAGGAATTGATGTTGACGCCGCGGCGGAAGGAGCAGAAGCCGTGATCGGAAAGAACGAAGATCACCGTGTCCGGATCTTCGTGCTTCAACGCCAGACCCACCAGCCGGTCCATGCGCTGGTACAAATCCTCGATCGTCCGCGCGTAGGGGCTGGCGCTTTCGCCGTGCAGGAATCGATAGAACATGTGCTGCACCCGATCGCTTGTGTCGAAAACGCATGCCACTACGCCCCGGCGCGTCTTCTCCAGAGCGTTCTGGAACATAGCCTCGCGTTCGTCCATCAGGGAATAGGCTTGCTTCAGAAACTCGTCTTCATCGATGACGCCCTCGTTCAGGGCCCAGGTGTCTTCGGCCATGCCGAGCGTGGAATACGCGCCCAGCAGCTTGGCCAGATAAGCGGCGTAATAGGAAGGATGGCTGATGGGCAGCGCCGGCCGCTCCGGGTCGATCTGTAAGGGCGAAACGTAAAGCGAAAAGTGCGGCTCCATTTCCGTCGCCATGAACCGGGCGATGCCGTGAACCTTCACTCCCAGAGACGCTTTGAACTTGAGCTTGACCCAGGGGGTGTACTCGCCCACCGTCAAAGGGTAAGCGGCGTCCTGGATTTCGAGTACAGGACGCTTGTCTTTGCCGCCGTCCAGACGGATCCGGAACGCGATTCGCATCGCGCCGCCGTTTTCCACCAGCAGATCCTCGGGGCCCTCCAGCGCGCCCTCGAACCCATCGGCGGTGCGCGTAAGCGGGTAGCGGCTGCCGCTTTCAAATGTCGCCTGTTCGACGCGAGTGGTGAATTGCGAGAAGCTGCCTTGAGTCCCGCGCAGATCGGGCGTGGACATGGCTGAAAGCAGGCGGCCATTGAATTTATCCGGCGGAAAGGTAATGGGCACGCGAATAATGGTCGAGCCAATCTGCTGCTGACCCAAAAGCTTCCAAAACGGCTGGCTTTTGCGTTTCAATTCCACCTGAGCTTGGGAAAGCGGTATGCGGAAGCGGCCGAGCTTCCATACGCGCCCAGGCGGCCGCACCTGGGCCGCGGCCAGTTCCGGCACGTAGCTCTTCATATTGCGATTCAAAAAGTCGAAAATATTGTGCTTGGCCGGGTTCACCCCGGTGGCGAAAGTGGACCAGGCCACCGGCGATAATGCTGGAAAGGTTGTGCGGAGCCGCGAATACGATCCTTTTTCCTTCAGCCGCGAGAGGTTGGGTAGCTTACCTTCCGCCATGAATTTCTCGGTCAGCTTAGGGTCCAGGCCGTCCAGCCCCAAAAAGACGATTTTCTTGACTTTGGCGTTGCGAAAGCCCTCGGTTCTGCGCAAGATGCGCCAAACCATGCGAAAAGGCCAGGCCAGCAGCGAGCCGATGCTCAAAAAAAATCCCGCCAGCAGGCTGAGGAACGAACCCAAAAATGCGAACCCGGCGCCCGGGCCGACGTAGGCCAGATCCACCCCGCCCGCATGATGACGATAAAGCAGCAGGCAGGCAACCCAAAGCGCGCCGACAGCGGCCGGCCAGGTGCGCTGGCGAGGCCTCATCGCAGTTGAGCCTCGACAAAAGGGACTTCCCACACCTTCTCGTGATAAATCGGGCCGTGTCCGAAATATCCGTCTTCGCCGAACAATTCGCCGTGATCCGCCGTGATGGTGATGTAGGTGTTTTTCGGAACGACGTCGAATAACTCCTCCACCACGCGGTCCAGATGTTTCACCGCTTCGATTTGACGCTGCCGCAGCTCGGCGAGGCGTTTATTGTCGAAAAATTTATCTTCTTTTTTTGTTTTTTTAACGATTAATTTCCCGCCGACCACTTCGTCGTCCAGGTGCTTGAAGACGCCGTGCACTCCGCTGATCCGCGGCCACTGGTCGGGGGGTTCATCGGGCAATGCGTAGGGATAATGCGTTTCGCCGACGTTGAGCAGAAAAAAATTCGGTTTTTCTTCCGAGAACGACATCTGTCCCACCATGGCCCGCATGTCATTGTGCTTCTCCATCAGCTTATAGGCGTCGAAGCCGGTGTTAAGGATGGTCTTCGGATTCAAAACCGGCAGCGATACCATGGCGTTGGTCCGGTAGCCCAGGGTGTCGCGCAGAAATGTCGGCAGAAACAGCTTGGGCACCAGCGACCGGAACTCGATATCGTCGCAGCCGAGCCGGACGTTGAACTTGAGAAAGTCTTTCTTGTAGTATTCCGAGGCGTAAACGTGCCGCGGGCTGGTGTGCGGCATGAGCCCGATCAGCAGGTTGTAGTGCGACGGCGAGGTCCAGGAGGCATAAGACCATCGCTTTTCAATCTTTCCCAACTTTTTAATATTCTTGGGCTTAGCGGCGATGAACGAGTCGTAGCGGCAACTGTCGAATACTACCAGAACATAGTTGTTGGGCCGGCGCCGGGGGGCTTTGGTCATGGATCGGGACTCCATTAGGGGTGAATTCAAAGCGAAGCAGGTGAAGTACCACCCGACGGAGAGGGCCGTTAGGACACCGCGGCGGCGGTCGTCGCCGCAGCCGGGGTCATCTTGTCATACGGATAGACATCTTCAAGCGCGGCGAAGCGAAACTCGGAAAGCAGGCGGCTGAGCTTTCGCCGCATGCCTCGCAGACCGGCGTAAGTACGAAGCCGCGAAGCGAATCCAGCCGCCAGACGCGGTTGGTCCGGATCGATTTCCCAAGGATGAAAATAGACGCAGGCCGGTTGGCCCTCCCGCGAGTTAATCCGCCGGATGCCCGCTGCCGTGTACCGGTAAGGCAGTAGGCGCAGATAGGCCCCGCCGCCTACCGGAGCCACCGCTTTGCCAGAAAGCCGCGCGGTGGCGATGGGAACCTCCAGAATAGGGCCCGTGGCCGTTTGAACAGCGTGCGCGTGACGCGCGAAGCCCGGGATTCCGTAGCGGTCGTGCGCGATGGGATAAATGCTCGAATCGCACCGGATGCCGCAGGCGCCCAGAACTTCAAGCGCCCAGAGCGATCGGGAAGTGATGGAGTAGCTGGGTGCGCGGTAAGCACGAACCGGCGAGCGGACAACGCCGGAAATGGCCGAGTAAATTGCATCCAGGGCGCGAACGGTATCCAGCCGGAATTGCTCAGGCGTCAAATCGTAAACTAATTGATGCGCATAGCTGTGACAGCCGATTTCATGGCCCGCCGCGGCGATTTTCCGGACCAGGCCCGGATTCCGCTCGGCAACCCAGCCCAGAACGAAGAAGGTCGCGCGCGCCGAATGCCGCTCAAGCAATTCCAAAACCCAGTCCGTCTGCGCTTCGACGCGGGACGGAAGCGAGGCCCACGCCTCCGGCGGCAGCGACCGCTGGATCTCCGTGGGATGGAAATACTCCTCTACATCCACCGTCAGAGCGTTGAGGAGCGGCACGATTTTCACAGGCGCGGTCATGAACTCCGGCGAAAACGCAGAAGCCGCACAGCGCCGTTATACAGCAGCGCGAAGAAGCCGAGAACCACTTCATCGGCGATCCTTTGGATCATCAGTAAATCAACCTCAGCGCAAGCGCCTTTCCATTATGACTTGTTCTATCCTGTTGAAAGCCTCCCGGTTGACAGGTAGTTGATCCGAACTTCGTTCCAACTTTCCGAAAGACTGGCATCGGGCGGGAGCGGCATGATGGCTACCGGCTTGCTCTCATGGTCCGAAAATTATGGACACATCCAATAACGGTTTGAATCACGCTCGAAGGGGAGTCCTGGTCTGGTTCACCGGCTTGAGCGGCTCCGGCAAAAGCACGCTTGCCCAAGCCCTCTTCGGGCGCTTGGAGGCTCAGGGGCGGCAGGTGGAAATCCTGGACGGCGACATGGTCCGCGCCCACCTTTCAAAGGGCCTGGGATTCAGCCGTGAGGATCGCATGGAAAATATCCGGCGCATCGCTTTCGTGGGCAATCTATTGGCAAGGCACGGAGTGATCGTGCTCGCCCCGGTTATTGCCCCCTATCGGTCGATCCGCGAGGAGGTGCGCCGCGGTTCTCCCTCCTACATCGAAGTCTATGTCAATGCGCCTTTGGAAATTTGCGAGCAGCGCGATCCCAAGGGCCTGTATCGCCGCGCCCGGGCCGGCGAGATCGCCAATTTTACCGGCCTCGACGACCCCTACGAAGCGCCCGAGGCGCCCGAAGTAGAGTGCCATACGCACGTGCACGGCGTGGAGGCCTGCGTCGAGCGCATCCTGGAGAAAATCACCGCGGCGCTTGATCGCCCCTCCGCTGTTCTAGAACCTCGCGCCGCCTTTTTGCCGTAGCCGTTCTAAGTCGTTCCCTCTATTTGGTTTCTGCATCAGTACTAAGACAAATTTGTTTGTCTGAAATCGCTCCCTTGGCGGAACGGGTGCTTGTGTGCGGGCATGAAATTTGCGCCGTTTTATCTTTCTTCTAAAGGAATCGCTCTTGTTGCCTGCGCCATGGGTTCGCTTTCCGCCGCCGCCAATCCCCTGACCTTGGACTGGGTAAGCGCCGGCAATAATCCGGTCGGAAATTACTACGTAAGCCCCTACACCGCTGAGATCACAAGCACCGGCCAGCTTATCACCCTCTACTGCATCGATTTCAATCACGAAGTAGCGCCGCCGTTGGAATGGGAAGCCAATATACAGACTTTCGATTTATCCAATGTTCCCGCGATGCAATATGGAGATTTATCCGCCAATATTAGTTCCACCTGGGCCAAATATGAAGCGGCTGCCTGGCTGATCACGCAATTGACCCAAACCACAAATCAGTACCAGCAAGCCGTGGATCAGTACGCCGCCTGGAAGATTTTCTTGGATCCGGCTCATCAAGCAGCCTATAATCAGTCCGTGGCCGCGGTTGGCGGGAGCTTCGCGGCCGCCGTCAATGTGGCCTACAATGATGCGCTGAACGCTGTGGCGAACGGCTATACTCCGAGTGGTTGGGAAATCGTAACCCCGGACCCGCCCGGCCAGCCCAACAGCACACAAGAGTTCCTCACTCCCGTAACAACGCCCGAGCCTCAATCGATCATTCTTTTGGGAACCGCTCTCGTCGCGGTCCCCTTCGTTGTCCGGATGCGAAGCAAGCGCCGGCGGAATTGAACGGCGCCGGGCAGCCTTCAGGCTCCCGGCGTTTTATCCAACTGCTGCTTGGCCCAGGCGCGAGCGGGTTCGAGGCTGACGGCCTTTTCCAGTTCCTTGCGAGCTTCGCCGTTGCGGTTCGCCTTGCGTAGCGCGATGCCCAGCCATAAATGCGCTTCCGCGGATTTCGGATCTAGCTCCACGGCCTTCTCGAAATCCTTGATCGCGACCTCCACGCCTCCGCCCATCGCCGCCGGCAAATAGTAATTGCCGACGCCGCGGCTTACATAGTTGATCGCAGCCTTTGGATCGAGTTGAACCGCCTTGTTGACCTCATCCTGGGCGCAATGGCCGTATTTCAAACCGGTCAGCAGATTGGCCGGAATGACTTGCCCGCACAGGGCGCCCAGCACGCGATGGTATTCGGCGACATCGGCCTTGAGCGCTACCGCCCGCTCAGCCGCCTTAATGCCGGTTTCCGCGGCAGACCGCGCCTGATTTTTGTCGCCGGTCTCCATCGCGATCTCGGCCAGATAGGACTGCGTCAGCGCCAATCGATAATACGCCGCCGCGTCGCCCGGTTGCTTCGCCACAGCCGCCGAGAACTGGCTGGCGATACGTTCCAGAGCGCCCCGGTCCTGGGCGTCGCGAGCCTTCGCTAGCTCGGGGGCATTGAGCGCGGGCGTCTGCCAAAACAACAAAAAAACGGGAAAGAGGGCGCCAAGGGACATGCGTTTCCTATTTTATCTCCGCTGCTACAATGACGGTTTCAGGAGGGAAAATGGCTGCAAAGGCGCGCCGCAAGTCGGTTGCAGTGCGGGTTGGATCGGTCATGGTAGGCGGTTCGCACCCTATCGTTGTCCAGTCCATGACCAACACCGACACGGCCGATACGGCTGCGACCGTAAACCAAGTCATGGCGCTCGCCAACGCCGGCTCCGAGCTGGTGCGGGTTACGGTGAACACAGAGGAAGCGGCCCGCGCGGTTCCTTCCATCGTGGAGACGCTCTATAAGTTCGGTTGCCGCGTTCCCATCATCGGAGATTTCCACTACAACGGCCACATCCTCCTCAAGAAATACCCCGAGATGGCGCGGGCGCTCGCAAAGTACCGCATCAATCCCGGGAACGTGAATATCGGCAAAAAGCACGATGACAATTTCCGCACGATGATCGAGGCCGCCATCGAATACGGCCGGCCGGTGCGGATCGGCGTCAACTGGGGCTCGCTCGACCAGGCCCTGTTGACGCGCATGATGGATGAGAACAATCGCCAAAAGGAGCCGCTAGACGCGAAGACGGTGACCCTGCGCGCGATTGTGGTCAGCGCGATCGAATCGGCCAAAGCGGCCGAGCGGTATGGACTCTCGCGCGACCAGATCGTCCTCAGCGCGAAAGTCAGCGGCGTGCAGGATCTGATTGCCGTTTATCGCATGCTTGCCGAAGAAGGCGACTACTGCTTGCATCTGGGCCTGACGGAGGCGGGACTTGGGTCAAAGGGCATCGTCGCCACCACAGCCGCCATCGGCGTTCTGTTGCAGGAAGGCATTGGCGACACAATCCGCGCCTCGCTCACGCCGCTTCCCAACGGCGATCGCACCGAAGAAGTGGTCGTCTGCCAGCAGATTCTCCAGGCCTTGGAGCTGAGAAGCTTCACGCCTCAAGTCACCGCTTGCCCCGGCTGCGGCCGGACGACCAGCACTTTTTTCCAGGACATGGCGGATCAAATCCAGACCTATCTGCGCCGGCAAATGCCGGTGTGGAAACAGAGCCACGCCGGCGTCGAAGAGATGAAGGTCGCGGTGATGGGATGCGTGGTGAACGGCCCCGGCGAGAGCAAGCATTCCCATATCGGCATCTCTCTGCCCGGTACTTTCGAAGAGCCTGTCGCGCCGGTCTACGTGGATGGCAAGTTAACGTGCACGCTCCGCGGCGACCGTATCGTCGAGGAGTTTATCGGCATTCTTAACAACTACGTCGAGCGGCGGTACGCGGAACGCGCGGCCGAGACCGTACATGCTTGAATCCGAAACGTGAACTTGCTGCGCCGGTCCTAGCGACCCTTTCGGGCAAGCCTGCACTGCTCGCACGGGCAGATGCGGCGAAGGTGATCGAACGAGTAAATGCCGGTGTTGTGGTTGTCGCTCCAGTCGATGCGGATGGCGTAGGATCCGACCTGCTCCACATTCAGCATTCGCAGCTTTGGCGCGTACATTTTGAACGGGCTTGCGGGCTGAGGCTCCGAATAGCTGGATTTTTGTGGAATGGCTCCATGCGCGCCAGTGCAAGTGGCGCAGGGGCACTCATCGCGCAGATACTCCAGCGAGTATTCGCTGTGATGGCTGTCCCGCCAGTCGATTTTGATGCCTTTGGACTTGGAAATCGCAATGTGCTCAGGCTCGGAAACGGCTTGCTCTGAAATCATCCTTGTTGGTTCACTCTTTCGATATCCCGGACGCCGGAAATGCGGCGCATGGAGGAAACGACGCGCTCCAGTTGCCGCGTATCTTTAACTTCCACCGTCATGTCGACAATGGCGCCGTCGGAGGCGCGCTCGTCGTCGCTGCGCGCTTCCAGGCTGCGGATGTTCGTCTGTTCGTTAGCCAACACCGAGGTGAGCTGATTCAGCATGCCCGGGCGGTCCTGCGTGTAGACCAGCATCTTCACCGGGAAGGTCTGCGCCGCGCCGCGCGCCCATTCCACATCGATCTTTCGCTCCGCTTCATACATCAAGTTCTGAACGTTGGCGCAATTCACCGCGTGGACAGCAATTCCCTTGCCTCGCGTCACGTAGCCGACGATTGGCTCTCCGCGGATAGGATTGCAGCATTTGGCCCGGTAGATGAGCACATCGTCCACTCCCTTGACCTTGATCACCAGGTCGCGGTCGTCGGCCGTGGCCGGGGGAACCAGGCGCGGGGCCGGCGCGGGCGCTTCCGGCGCGCCGGCCATTCCGGAGCCGGGCGCCTTCTCCGGGGCCAGCTTTTGCAATACTTGCCGCGCCGAAAATTTTCCATATCCGAGCGCGGCATACAAATCCTCCATCTTCGAACATCCGTACTCGCCCGCGATGGATTCGAATTCGCTCTTCGAGATGCGGGCGATCTGCACGCCGAGCCGGCGCGCTTCCCGCTCCAGATATTTTTGGCCGATCTCGATCGCCTTTACACGCTCGGTGGCGTTGATCTCGTGCCGGATTTTGTTCCGAGCGCGGGACGTCTTTACCAGCGATAGCCAGTCTTTGCTCGGAAGGTGGCCGGGCTGAGTCAAAATCTCTACGACGTCGCCGTTACGCAAGGCGTATTTGAGCTGCACGATGCGGCCATTAACCTTGGCGCCCACGCACTGCCGGCCGACGTCGGAGTGAATGGCGTAGGCGAAATCGATAGGCGTAGCTTCGCGCGGAAGCACGATCACCTTGCCGCGGGGAGTAAACGTGTAAACCTCTTCCGGATACAGGTCCACCTTGAGGGTGGACATGAAATCGGCGGGGTCGCGCATTTCGCTCTGCCACTCGACCAGCTGCCGGAGCCAGGCGATGCGCTGGTCGTCGTCGGTGGCTCCGCGGCGGCCCTCCTTGTATTTCCAGTGCGCCGCGATGCCCTCTTCGGCCACGCGGTGCATCTCCTCGGTGCGGATTTGCACCTCGAAATGGCGGCCTCCTGGCCCCATGACCGAAGTATGCAGGGACTGGTAGAGGTTGGGCCTGGGAATCGCAATGAAATCCTTGATGCGGCCGGGGATGGGATGCCACTCGTTATGGATCACTCCCAGAGCGGCATAGCAGTTCTTCACCGAGTCCGTAATGATGCGGACTGCGAGCAGATCGTAGACCTGATCGATGGTGATTTTCTGCCGTCTCAGCTTCTGAAAGACCGAATACGGTCTTTTAACCCGCGTTTCTACTCTGGCGGGAATCCCCTCCCGCGCCAGCAGCCGCTCCACGATGCGTTTGATCTCGCTCAAAAACGCTTCATTTTGGACGTGAGCGGCCTCGAACTCCTTCAGCAACTCCGCCGAAGCCTCCGGCTCCAGATAGCGGAAAGCCAAATCCTCCAGCTCGCCGCGGATTTTTCCCATTCCCAAGCGATGAGCGATGGGCGCGTAAATGTCCAAAGTCTCCTGCGCAATGCGAATCTGCTTGTCGCGCGGCAGGTAGCCGAGCGTGCGCATATTATGGAGACGGTCGGCGAGCTTCACCAGGATGACGCGCAGATCGCTTACCATGGCGAGCAGCATTTTGCGCACGCTCTCCGCCTGCCGCACCTCTCGCGAAGCCAAGTTCAGCTTGCTCAATTTGGTGACGCCGTCGACGCACGCGGCGACCTCCGGGCCGAACGCCTTGCGAATGTCTTCGAGCTTGGCGCTGGTGTCCTCCACTACGTCGTGCAGCAAGCCGGTTTGAAGGCACACACTGTCCATGCTCATTTCTAAAAGCTGCCGGGTGACCGCCAGCGGATGAAGCATGTACGGCTCCCCGGAGACGCGCTTTTGGCTTCGATGCCGGTCGGCGGCGAAATGGAAGGCTTTCTCGATTGGCCCGAGGTCCTCGTTAGGGCGGAGTTCCCGGATGCGCGCGCACAGTTCGGAAAACAGCGTATCCACCGGGTCCAGGAGCGGATCTACGGGGGAGGTGGAAGGCAGAGTTTCGTGCGCAATCGCCACTGCTACCAGTTTGTGGCGCCGGGCTTGCTCCGCGCAAGCCAAGGGGCGCCCCACACAAGCGGCTGCTGCCTTCTATTGCCCGATTGCCTCCCAATTGAGACGGGGATCCAGTTCGGACCAACACCCGCGCTGCTCCTCTGGCGCAACGGCGGCCTCACCTTTGGCTTCCTGTTCCTCCGTCTTCTCTTCGCAGGTCTGGTCCGCACCGATGTGGCGATCGGAACGGTAAAAACGCAAAGTTCGGATGCAATACGTCGCGGCCAGAATGCCAACTCCGAAAGTGAACAATAGTACTTTCAGGAACGTGACAAATCTCACGTAATCCTAATCGGAAGGCGGCGGCAATGTTTGAAGTAAGCGGCTACTTGATTTCCGGGCTGTTGACGGTGGCGGGCTCCTGGCTCCAATTGTTGCGGATCACCAGGGTTTGGTCGGAATAAAATGTCCGGCGGCCGGAACTGTTGTAAGTCTCTGGAACCGCGGTGACTGCGTAGCCCGTGGGGGTTCCGGTCACGGCGAAAATATAACCACTGGCTTTGCCGTCCGCCAAGCCCTTGGGAATCAACTCCGCGGCGTTGGGCCCCGGCGAACCGCTCGCCGGAGGACCAAGCTGGGCGAGGCTCGTGGCATAACTGCCAAATTGCGAATAATATTGCGTTTCCGCCTGGTGAATGGTGGTGATCTGGCGGATGGCGGCCATCTCGCGCGCCGACATAAGCTGCTTATTCATTTGCGGAACCGCGATCGCCGCAATCACCAGGATGATCGCGATCACGATCAATAGCTCCATAAGCGTAAAGCCACGGCGGTTGCGTTGGCGCTGCATAACTATCATTTTAGACGTTCAAAACGAGGAAAACGTGGAAATGCCGGGGAAGCTAATGAACTCGCTCGCGGATGCGCTCGCGGTGGACCAGTTCATCGAAAATGGCCAGCACCTGTTTGCGGTAGGAATAAACACGCTGGAGTTTGGCCTGGATGGCGCTCTCATTACGATGGCGTCGTAAGAGCTTTACCAATAACGCTCTGGGAACGTCGATATCGCGCCGCAGGGTTTCCGCGGAATGACCTCGCAGGAACAAGGCGTAAAATAATGCGGCTTCGCGTTGCGGCGCCTGCGGGTCGAACTCTTCCTGATAGGCTGCGGACATCCGAAAAAAGCCAGTATAAAGCCCAACAGGCTCAGAGGCAATAGTCAAGTTTCGGCCAAACCCGAATGACTCAAAATCCCGTAGCGGTTTCACGTTTGCCCAAGCCGCATTCTTCGTGGATTGCCCGCACCGCTTGCTCGAGTCCGGCGCGGTGCACGACAATGGCGATGGTCAATTCGCTGGAACCCTGCGCGATGGCGATGATATTGATGTGATGGCGGGAAATCGCGGTGAAGATGCGGCCTGCCAGGCCCGGCGTGCCGCGCATGCCCTCGCCCACCACCGCGATCAAGCCGACATTTGGGTCCACCTGAAGCGGCTTTAAGTACCCGTGGGCAAGTTCCAGGGAAAGGTCTTGCTCCAGAAAACCGGCGGCGCGCTCCAATTCCGCCTGCCTTACTAGAAAACAGAAGCTCTGGCGATAGCTGGAACTGGTGATGGCCAGAACTTCGATGTTGGCCCGGGCCAGCGCCTCCAGCGATCGCGCCATGAGCATGGTTCCGCTGAGGGAGGCGCTGGCCGGCTCGATCGAGACCAGAGCCACGTCCGCCATGGAAGTCACCGCGTGGGGCCCATGCGCGCTTTCAAGGCGCGGCACAATTCGCGTGCCCGGTTTTTCCGGCGCGAAGCTATTTTTGCTCCATACCGGAATCCCGCGCTCGGCTAACGGCGCGAGCGTCCGCGGATGCAGAACCTTCGCTCCGTTATAGGCCAACTCCGCGGCTTCCGCGTAGGTGACGGCGTCTAGCACAACAGCCTCGGGGATCAGGCGTGGATCGCCGGTCATGATGCCGTCCACATCGGTCCAAATCCAGAGTTCGGCTGCGTCCAGCACGGCGGCGATGATGGAAGCAGAAAAATCGGACCCCCCGCGGCCCAGCGTGGTGGGGCGGCCATCCAGCGTCGAACCGTTAAACCCGGTGATGATCGGAAGCACCCGCCGCTCCAGCAACGGCTGAAGCACTTTTCCCGCGCGTTCGCGCGTCTGGTCCATTAGTGGCGATGCGTTTCCGAAAATGGCGTCGGTGGCGATCACTGCCGACCCATTTACATCCGCCGCGGCCACGCCCTCCGATTCCAGATACTCTGCCATCAGCAACGCCGAGAGGCGTTCGCCTACCGCCACCGCTTCATCCACCGAGCGTGGGGGACGCTCGCCCAGCAACATCATGCCCCGGGCGATGCGAGTAAATTCCTGAATCAGGACGCCAATGCGCTCCAGCGCGCGCTTCTGCCGCGCTTCCGGCAGCAGCTCGCGGCAGGTCTGGATGTGGCGCTCGGAAAGCTGCTCGAGGTTGGCTTCCAAGTCGCCTTCATCGCCGGCTTCGGCTTTGCGCAACGTATCCAGAAGCAGATCCGTAATTTTCGACATCGCCGACACGACCACTACCAGCGGCCGCTGACGATACTGCTCGGCGGCGAGTTGCGCGGCGATGCGGATGCGTCCGGCGGAGCCCATGCTGGTGCCGCCGAATTTCATGACTAGAAGATTGGGTTGCAAGAAGCTCGAATGAACAACCATTCTATCCGTTCGCGTGGCTGCGCCCGCTCCTCTGATGCGCGCTCCCGGCAATATGTTTGGCGAATTCTTGAAGCGGCGCGGCGGTTGACGCATCCTACGATTGGGCGGATACTATCCCCAGGAGGGATTTTCATGCTTCACCCTCGTTCGGCGGCCTTCGCGGCGGCGCTGGCTTCAGGATGGTGGATCCCCGCGTTCGGGCAATCGGTCATCTCCACGCATTCTGGCGTCGTCTATTTCTTTGAAGGCTCGGTCTTCCTTGGCGATCAGCCTTTACAGCAGAAGTTCGGCAAGTTCCCCGACATCGGCGAAGGCGGGCAATTGCGCACCGAGCATGGCCGCGCCGAGGTGCTGCTGACTCCCGGCGTGATGCTCCGGGTGGCTGAGAATAGCTCCATCCGAATGATCTCCACCAGCCTTTCCGATACCCGCGTGGAGTTGATCGGGGGCTCCGCCATTATCGAGTCCAACGAGCCGCAAAGCGGCAACTCGGTTACGCTGATCCATAAGAACTGGTCGGCGCGGATTCCCCATGAGGGCGTTTTTCGCGTCGATTCCGACCCGCCCTTGGTGACCGTCTATAAGGGGGAAGTTAATGTGTCGGCGGGAGACGATGCCGAAGTCGCGGTGAAGCAAGGGCAGAACCTACCCTTGGCCAATGTGCTCGTTCCCGAGCAAGCCGAGCTTGCTGTAACCGATCCCTTCAAGGCTTGGGCCATGAGTCGCAGTCAGGCGGTCTCGTCAGATAACGCCACCGCGGCGGGAATTTTGGACGACCCAACGCAGTCCGGGAACGCAGATTTTTCCTCCTACGCAGGTCCCCCGTTCGGCGGCGGATTCAGCTATTTCCCGCCTTCCATCGTTCCAGGCCTGAGCAGCCCTTATGGAGTCAGCTTCTGGAGCCCGTTCCAGTCCAGTCTCAGCTCGATGTATTTCCCGGCCTATTTGTATGGCCTTTATGGATATGGTTCTCTATACCCTGCTTGGCCAGGCGCGATTCGCCTCCCCATCATCGTCGCTCCCTCGCGGATCTCGATTCCGGCGCTGGCTCCTTCGCGGACCGGCTTTACATCGCCCGGCAGCGTCCTAACGCCCAGACCCCCTTTCGGCGTCAGCGCGCCCCGAACGATTACGCCTCATCCGGTCGCCCCACACCTCGGCGGGCGCCGCTAGGTCGCCTATTGAGACGGGGCGTAGTAGCCTAGCCGCCAGCGCACCTTTAGATCCGGAACGCCCTTCGGCGCGCTTACCTTTACTTCCACCTTCCGGTACTTGCCATCCTTGCTCTGATTGGACGGCGTATACGCCAGGACATACTGGTTGCGGAGCTCAATGCCGATCCGCGTGGCGACGCTAGGCAGATCGTTTGCGTCGGAAGCCGCGAACACGCGGCCACCGGTCTGCTCCGAAATCTCCGCGAGCAATTTCGGTCCAGAGATTTCTTCCTTGCTCAGGCCAGGAAAAAAGTCCGGTTCAAAGACGCCCATGGCGTAAATTTGCACATCCGCCTCCCGCACCAGCGACTCCAGATCTTTCGCGGAATATTTGCTGTTGTTATCGCCTCCGTCGGAAATGATCAGCAGCGCCTTGCGCGGATTCTTCGCTTTCTTCATTTCGCCAAGAGCCAGCTCGGCCGCATCCAGCATTGCCGTCAAGCCGCCTGGCTGGAGATCTTGAAGCTTGTCCTGGATCTCCTCAGGCTTGCGCGTGAAGCCCACGCTCAATTCGGCCCGATCGCCGAATTCCACCAAAAACGCCTCGTCCTGCTCGTTCATCGTCTTTAGAAACTGAATGGCCGCATCCCGCGAACGGCGAAGTTTCAAGCCCATGCTGCCGCTGATATCGAAAACTAGGCCGATCGACAAAGGCGCATCCTCACCCGAGAAGTGCGAGATGGTTTGTTCCGCGCCATCTTCGAAAACGTGGAAGTCCTTCTTCTGTAAGCCGAGCAGGAAGCGGTTCGAGGGATCTGTAACCGTGGCGGGAATCAGCACCAAAGTGGTGCTGGCATTGAACACCGGCGTGGTATCCTGCGGCTGGGCCGGTAAGGGAAGGGCGCAAAGCGCCGCGCATGCAATTCCGGAAATGGCAACACCCCGCACGCCAACTCCCAATTAAAGAGTTTAGCAGCAGACCGAGCCGACATCGTTGCCGCCAATCCAGCCTCCCAGCCCGTCAGGCGGAATAAACGCGCTCGCCGCTCAAATAGGTTTCGAGCAATTGCAGGCGGCCCTCTTCCACTCGAAACCGGACGATATCGGCGCGCTCTCCTGGCTGCAGCCCTCGTAGCCGTCCGGAGATACGTCCTGCTCGGGCTGGGTTAATGCTTGCCATGACGATGGCGTCGCGCACGCTTACGCCCGCCCGACGCCCCGCCGTGGCGATGGCGCGGTCCATCCGCAGATTCGAGCCCGCCAGGCGTTCGCCCCCCTTCAGCACCACCCGGTCCTCTCGATGTTCCAGAGCGGCCTCCCCAAGGCGCGGGCCTACGGCGTCGGTAATCAGTATGCTCCGCTCGATTCCCTTCGCGCGCAACGCCACACGGAGGAAAGCGTCCGGCAAATGGACATCATCCACGATGAAGGTGGCGGAGAGGCGGTCCTCGGCGAGCTGCTCCCATAAATAATTCCGATGGCGCGGAAGCGTAGCGTGGCCCGCGTTTCCCAGGTGCGTGGAAATCCCCGCTCCGGCGCGGACGGCATCCTGAATCTGCGCCGGAGTGGCCGCGGTATGGCCGATGGCCACCGCCACTCCCTCGCTCGCAAGGCGCTCGATGTACCGCGGCGCCTCGGGCCATTCCGGCGAAAGCGTGACCAGCCGAATGGCCCCTCGCGCCGCGTCCTGCCACCGGCGGTACTCCTCGAAATCCGGCGGGCGCACCCATCGCGCGGGATGCGCCCCCCGCGGGCCGTCTTCCGGCGCGATGTGCGGACCTTCGACGTGGAGTCCCTCGATGGCGGCGCCGTGCGCGAGCCTCTCCCGCGCCTCCGCCAGATTCCTTAGATTCGCCAGCATGGTTTGGGGCGAAGCCGTGATCACCGTCGCAAACAAGCGGCTCACCCCTGTGGCGAAGATCGCCTCTAACGCACCCGCTATCTCCTCCGGCCGCGCCTCGGGAGAATTGAAATCCACCGGCCCGAAGCCGTTGATTTGAAGATCGATGAAGCCCGGCGCCAGCCAAACCTCCTCTTTCTCCGGCGCGCCCCTCAGCACGCTATCGGCATGGGTAATGACGCGGTCGAACTCCAACTCGATCATTTCGCCCGAAAAAATGTATCGTCCTCTACATCTCATCGCGGTACTGGTTTATTCACAGCTTACTCACATCGAAACGTCTTCGCAGCCTCGGAAACTCTTGAGAGAAATGCGGAATTTCCTTGAAAAGTATCTGTTGAAAACCACAAATCTCTATGGCTTTGTCCGCCCTCTCCTGCTAAAACGGATAACAGTTCTGCGCTCGGAGCCGGATGGCCGGGTCAGTCTCGGGGGAGGTGGCCTACTATTCGGCTCTGGCGCGGGAGCTGTCCTCCCGAGTATAATGCGGTAACCCGGGTTTCCATCGCGCGGCTGGCGCACAGCCAGTTCCCGTTGATTCGGGCGTCTGACCTCCGACGGACGCCGGCCAACTCGCGCGGAATTGGAGCCCGGGTTTTTTCTTTGCGCGAAGCCTTTTTGGGTTCCGCCGGAGCCGCGTCGCCTTACTGAACCCGCCGGATCCCGGCCGTGCTGTTCCACAAAGTGGGCCTACGAATTAACCATTATTTCGAGCAGGCGCTCGATGTTTGGTTCCATCTGCCCAGTTTAGTCGTACTTCTCGTAAAAAATCTGTTTACGGTCGAAGCCCATGCCTTTCAGCAGCCGCCGAACGTCGTCTACCATTGCCTTCAGCCCGCATAGATAAATGTCTATGTCCCGGCGGCCGGCCAGCGCCTCGTCAAGATGCTGCTGCACATGCCCGCTACGGCCGCGCCAGCCGGAACCTGGGCGGCTCAACGTAGGCCAATAACGGAAATGGGAGAAGCGAACAGCAAGCTGTTCGAACTCCGCGCCATACATAAGATGGGATTCATAGCGGACGCCGAACAGCAGCGTGATCGCAGGGCTGGAATCCGCCAGGTGTGCTTGCAGCATCGAACGGAACGGCGCAATGCCCGTGCCCGTCGCGATGAACAAAGAATCGCGCGGAGGCTGGCGCATCACGAACATACCAAGAGGAGGGTGCATTTCCACTTCCCCACCCGGCTCCATCGCAAACAGGAAATTCGAAAAAAGCCCTTCGTCGACGCGATTTAGGCACAATTCAAAGCGCGCGCCTCGCCCAGGCGCGGACGCAATCGAGTAGGCGCGGGTGATCTGCTTGCCCCCAAGCGCCGCCGAAAAGGAAACGAACTGGCCGGCTACGAAATCGAAATGCTCGCCATCTCTCGCCTCGAACACGAAATGGCGAACCTCCGGCGCCAACTCGAACGATTCGATTAATTTGGCCCGCATGCGGAATCAGACCGGGCGCGGTCCAGCAGCGCATCCACCACGGCGGGGTGTCCGTCGAGCGGCGCCGTCGATTCGATTTCGATTCCCGGAACCGCCAGCCTCGCCTGCGCGATGAGCTTGGGCAAATCGCGTTGAAGATGCAGCCCCAGCGTCAGGAAATAGGGAACCACCCGAAGACGCCTGGCGCCGCGGGCGGCCAGTTCCCGCGCCGCGTCGTTTAAGTTTGGCTCGCCGCCCTCCAAAAATGCCGCCGCCACCAGCTCGAATTGTCCGCGCTCGGCTAACTCTCTTGCTACAGCCCGAACCGCGTCGTTGGCGGATTCCACGCTCGATCCGTGCGCGAAGACGATATAACCGGTCATATCCGCACGATGGCTTGGTCGGCTCCCTTCTCCGGCCCGGGAAGCGACTGCCGGAGAAAATCGTAGAACATTCGCCCCCGCGGCCGGCCGTTGTTGTGGCCGATCTGGAGCCTTTGCAGAAACACCAGGACCCCCAAGACATCGGCGTCGCGCAATGTATGCAGCCCCGATCTTTCCGCGATGCTTTTGGACAAGTCCTCGATAGACGCTTTCAGCCGCTCGTGAATCGCAGCGGCGTACGGGTTTTGGGGACGCGTCTCATAGATCAGGCCGGATTGCAGAGTGCGGTACGTCTTGATGAGAGTTTCCAGCGCTTCGCCCGCGTCCCGGTCTACCGCTTTGCGGGACCCCATGGCCTCCGCCAGCGCCGAGGTTAGCCAAACAACCAGCGGCCCGTGTTGTTCCAGAAATTCCTCGGTTACGCGGATATCGCGGTTTGGAATTTCGTTTTCGGCGACCGCGATCGGCCGCTCATGCGCCCGAGCTTCCAGAAGGTAATCGCAGGTGGAGGGACAATCGATGGTATTTTCCCGTCCTGCGCCGCAGCAGCCCGGACAAATCTCGCCGCCCGCTCCTGGACAAAACCGGCGCGCGCGCCTCTTTTCGCAAATCTGGCAGGGAATATTCAAAAACGGTTCGCTTACATCTTAACAACTACTCCTTTGCCGTCGCGCTTCAGAACGGGAGCCCGCCGGCGAACACGCGCCCTCGAAGTTAGTGAACGTCCCCGGCGTACTCCAGCGCCGGGCGCGTCCATTTCGCCAATCGCCGGAAAAAAGCCTGGGCGCGCCCCACATCGGACCCGATCTGGCGCTTCAAAAGCTCCGGGGTGTCGAATTTCCGCTCTTCGCGGACACGCCGTAAAAATTCGACGCGGATGCGCGTCGGCGCCGGGCTCCCTAAAGCATCGAGGAGATAGGTCTCTATCGAAAGATCCTCGCCGCCGAACGTAGGACGGAAGCCGATATTGGTGATGGAATTCCAACGCCGCCGGTTTTCGCAATCCTCGGTCCTCGTAATGTACACGCCGTTCAGAGGCAGAACTTCCGCCGGAGGACGCAGATTGAGAGTGGGCACGGTCTGCTTTGCGCCGATGCCGAATCCGCGCACTACTTCGCCCGAAATCGCGTACGGCCGCTCCAGCAGGCGCGCCGCGCGGGCCACGGCGCCCGATCCTAACAGAGCCCGGATTCCGCTGGTCGAAACCAACACTCCTCGCCGCATCACCGGAGCGATGACCCGGGTTTCGAATCCATAGCGCTGTCCCAATTCCGCCAGAACGCGCACATCGCCGGCTTGCTGGTGGCCGAACCGGAAGTTTTCGCCGGTCGCCACGACGCGCGCGTTCATTTCGCCGCGCACATACCGCGCCACGAACTCCTCGGGCGAAAGCCGCGCTACTTCCCCTGTAAAGCGAAGAACGAAGATCCGCTTGATGCCGAGCTCCCGCATCAACATGCGTCTCTCATCGAGCGATGTAAGCGGCTGTGGCGCGCGCTCCGGAGCGACCACAAAGGCAGGATGCGGGTCAAACGTCAACGCCGAAGGCTCCAGTCCACGCTCGGCTGCTGCCGCGATCGTCTCCCGCAGCAGGCGCGCGTGGCCCGCGTGCACGCCGTCAAACTTCCCGATTGTGAGAGCCGACGGTTTCACGCCTCCTCCGGCTCGACTTCGATTTCCAGCCCGTCGTATGCCAGCCGGATGTGAGAAGGCAGCATGGCTTCGGTGCGCTCGTGCGCCAGATCGTGGCACATATGTGTAAAAAAGGCCCGGCGCGGGCGTAGTTCCTCCACCAGTCGCACGGCTTGCTCCACCGTGGTATGCGTGGGATGAGGGCGATGACGCAAAGCGTCCAGAAAGAGCACGTCCAGCCCGTGCAGCTTGTCCCGCGACTCCGGCGGAATTTCGCTGTGATCGGTGAGATACGCCGCGCGTCCGAAGCGGTATCCCAATACCGCGCCCCTTCCATGACACAAAGGAATCGGCGTGAACTCCACGCCGAACAGCTCAAAAGGAGCGCCGTCAAGCGCTCGTAGATCAAGCTTCGGCGCCGAAGATTGGGTCGGCTCGGAATCGAAAGCGTAGCGAAATACCCGCCGGATTACATCCAAGGTCTCCGGCGTCGCGTAGAGCGGGATGAACGCCTTCTGCCGGAAATTGAAGGGGCGCACGTCGTCGAGCCCCAAAATGTGGTCCGCGTGGGCATGAGTGTAGACGATCGCATCCAGCTTTTCCACGTTATGGCGCAACACCTGGGCGCGGAAATCCGGCGAGGTGTCTACAACCACGTTGTAGCCGCCGAATTGAATCAGAATGGAAGGCCGCAGCCGCTTGTCGCGCGGATCCGTCGACCGGCAAACTTCGCAGGAACATCCAATCGTGGGCACGCCCGAGCTGGTGCCCGATCCGAGCACGGTAATCCGGATGTTCGGCGTCTCCATGAGATATTTTGAGCCGTCGTTCAACCCCCGCTCCCGGGCTCGGCCGGAGCTTCAGCGGCCTTGGCCTTCTCTTTTGCCCGCTCTTCGCTGACCTGCACGAAACGGAAACGCAGTTCGGTCAATGAATTTTCAAGCAGCCGCTGCTCTTCGAGCGTTAAGTTGCCCTTGGTTTTCTCCAGCAGCATCGACAGCGTGTCGATCGCGTGGCGGGCGGAGGGCAGGTCGGGCTCCTGTGCCTGTTCGCCATCGGCGGCAAAGTTTAACAGCCCCAACCGCATCTCCGCCTGCGCTTTCAACGAAAACACCAAAAATTCAAACGTTGGCGGCGGCAAAGGCATCGAATCGCTCATAGGCTTCTCTTTTTAGTTTAAAGCGGAGAAGGGCCGCGATCGTGACGGCCGCCGCGCTTTCCAGCCAACCGCCTTACTGCGATATCCTTAGTTTTGTCGGCGTCCCGGCGCTGCCTAACCCGCGCCCTGGAAGAGGAGGTTCCATGAGTCTCCGCGATCAACTTCACGCATACATTGCGGAGGTGGAACAACGTCTGCGCTGGGGCGTCTGGCTGCGCGGCGTCGCGATTGTCGCGGGCTGCGCGTTACTGGCCACGCTGGCTTTGGTGGGGATCGCCGACGCTTGGGCTTTTTCCCATGGAAGCGTAACTGCCGCCCGCTGGGCGCTGATCTTCATTCTGGCGGCGGCCGTTGCGCAAGGGCTAGCCTTGCCTCTGCGCCGCCTGACGCGGCGTCGCGCCGTCAGAACCATCGAAGCCGCCTTCCCGCAGTTTCAGCAGCGCCTCACCACTTTTGCCGAGCGCGACAACTCGGATCCGTTTATCGAGCTTTTGGCGGCCGACACGCTCGCCGTCGCTCAAACCGCCGAACCTAAGCGGCTCATCCCTCCCCGCCGTCTTTGGATCTCGTTAAGCTCCGCGGCCGGCGCTGCCGTCTTGCTGCTCTGGATGATCGCTGCCGGTCCCGGTTCCCTCGGCTACGGCTCCGCGCTTTTGTGGACTGGCCCTCATCCAGACAAACCTGCGCTCTACAGCCTGCGCGTGGAGCCTGGCGACGCTGTGGTCCGCCGCCACGCCGATCAGGTCGTTTCGGCGATTCCCGTTGGGCTCCGCTCGCCAAACGTCAAATTGCACGCGCATTTTCAAAGCTCCTCCCAATGGGAGGAGATTCCCATGCAACCTCAGGCGGCGGGCAGTTTTGCCGGGGGATATCAGTTTGTTTTTGCTGGGTTGCCGGAGAACGTCGAATATTACGTCACCGCCGGCGCGCTGACATCGCCGCGCTTCAATATTCGCGTGACGGATCTGCCCGCCGTCAAGCAGATTCGCGTGACTTATCATTACCCCGCCTGGACCGGCTTGCCCTCGGAAACCGAGGAGCGTGGCGGCGATCTGCGCGCTGTCGCTGGAACCGAAGCGGAACTCGAAGTCCTGACGGACCGCCCGCTTCAGAATGGCCAGATCCAGCTCGATAGCGGGCAGCGCATCCCCCTCGCGGACGGCCAAAACAATTTTTACCGCGCCTCCCTAAAGCTGGATCAGGACGGCGTCTATCACGTCGCAGGCGTGGAGCAAGGACAGCCCGTTCGCATTAGCGAGGATTTCTTCATTGAGGCCCGTAAGGCCAGTCCGCCGCAAGTCGCTTTGGTTCGTCCGCACGGCGATTATCATGCCCTGCCTATAGAAGAAGTAACGCTGGCGATGAACGCGACCGATGAATACGGCCTCAGCGCCGCTACGCTGCACTATTCGGTCAACGGCGGTCCCGAAACGGCTGTCGAAATGCTTAAGCGCAAGGGCGACAAGCAGGCCAATGGCTCGACCACCCTCGCCCTCGAGAATTTCAAGCTTGTCCCCGGCGATCTGATCAGCGTCTACGCCACGGCCAAAGACGCCAATTCCGAATCCCACACCGACATGCTGTTTATTCAGGCGGATCCTTACGATCGCCAGTTTTCCCAATCGCAGACGGGCGGAGGAGGCGGCGCCGGCGCCGCCGGAGGCCAGGCCGACCCGTCCGGCCAGATCACGCAAAGGGAAAAAGAAATCATCTCCGCCACTTTCAAGCAGCAGGGAGACAAGAGTTCCACCCAGCAACAGGCAGCCGAGATCGCCAAGCTTCTTTCTCAATCTCAATCCACCTTGCGCGATCAGGCCATTACTCTTTCCGGCCGCTTGCAGGCCCGCGAGCTGACCAGTGAGGTGCAGGCCATCGGCGATTTCCAAAAGGCCATGCTATCGGCTGCGGAGGCCATGGACCCCGCCGCGAAGCATCTGCAAGAGCAGAAGTGGAAGGATGCCGTTTCCAACGAACAAAGGGCGCTCCAGTTCCTGCTCCGGGCCGAAGCCACCTTCCGGCAAATTCAAGTTGCGTTCGGAAACCGGGGCGGCGGAGGCGGCGGGGGCGGCTCCGCCGCCCGCGATCTTGCCGCCCTGTTCGATCTCGAACTCGATACGGAAAAAAACCAATACGAAACTCAGCAAAGGGCGTCTACCAGCAGCGAGCAAGAACAGCAGGAAATCGACGACGCTCTGAAGAAGCTCGACGAGCTGGCGCGACGCGAAGAAGCCCTCGCTCAGCAGCAGCGAACCGGCTCGCCAACGGCCGAGCAGAAGTGGCAGCAGGAAATGCTCCAGCGCCAGGCGGAACAGCTCAAGCAGCAACTGGAGCAACAGCTCGGTCAAAACGGCCGTTTGGGTCAATCGGCCGGACGGGCAGGCAGTTCTTCCGCCAACGGCGGCCCAAATGGCTCCGATTCGCGGCAGTCCGCCAGTCGCCAGCAGGCGGCCCAACAGGCTCTGGACCGCTTGCGCCAAGCCGTGGATGACATAAAGCGCGCCGCCACCGGCAGCGCGGCCGATTCCCGCCGCGCTGCGGATCGCTTGCGCGAAGCGGCCGAGCGCTTGGGCGACACCCAGCAGCAGGACGCGGCAGGCCGCCTCAACGCGATGGCTCTAACGGCTGGACAACTCGCGGCTCGGCAAAAGCAGCAGGCCGATCGCGTGCGCGACTTGATTGCTCAACAGAATGCCCGTCGCGCCGCCAACCAGCCGCCGCAATACCCTTCCGCTGAGGAGATGGATAAGATGGTGAGCGATCGCCAGCAGCTAAGCGACGATCTGTCGCGCCTCACTCAGCAAATGCGCGGCGCGGCGCGTGAGTTGCGCGATACGCAACCGGCTGCCTCCTCAAAGCTGCGGAGCGCCCTCGATGGGATCGACGAGAGCGACCTCAGCTCGCGGCTTCAGCGCAGCTCCGACTGGCTGCGGAGCGGCAATTTCTCCGATCCGGCCGAGACCGGCCTCACAAACGATCTGCAAAAACTGGGCCGCGAGATCGCGGACGCGGCCCGCGCCCTGGGCGCGGCTCAGCCCTCCTCCCGGGATGCCGCGCTCAATCGCGCCATGGACAATCTGGCCCGTTTGCGGGACCAACTCGCCGCGCTCGGGGGACGTTCCGCCGCCCGGCCCGGAGAGAATCCACCCGGGAGAGGTTCGCAGCCGGGAGCGCAAAGCGGCCAAGCGGGCGGGCAAATGGGCCCGCCGGGTGTTGCAGGCAAGGGCCAGGCCGGCAATCAGGTAAGCGGCCCCAACGGCAATCCTGTGGCCGGCGCGGGCGGCCCTCGCCAAGGCCCCGTCCTCGGCAATTACGATACTGGCGACACCCGGATTACCGGCCGCGCCGTCGCGCCGTATCAAGGTCCCGCCCCGGCGGACACCATGCGCGAGATCGATCAAGGGCTGAGTCTTCTCAATCAGATTCGCGGCGCGGTTGAAGATAGTCCCGAAGCTAGGCGGCAATTGCAGGCCCTGATTGAAGAAATGCGCAATCTCGATCCGAAGCGATTCCCCGGCAACCCCGCCCTCGTGGAGCAAATGCATCAACAGCTTTTGAGCAACGTGGATGCGCTGGAACTGGAGTTGCGCCATCAGCTCGAGGAAAGCCGCGGCGGCCAGATTCGCAACCCCGATCCCGCCAAGATCCCTCCCGGCTATCGCGATTCGGTGGCCGAGTATTACCGCAAGCTCTCTACCGGGGTCCGTTAGCGGCGCCCGTGCGCCGCACCTCGGCCACGGCGCTGCAAGTCCCCCAATCCCGCTCGCGCCATTCGCCCGATTCGGATTTCTCGAACGCCTTCCACTGGTGCATCGAGCAAAGGGAGCCGCACCAAGTGGAGATCGCGCTCAGCGCCAGCGTCCGGCGCTGGTTAAAGTAAACGTCGGACAATATGATGAGATCCGACACCCCCCGGAAACGCCCATCGGGCCGCGAGCGTTCCGCCTCAAACGCCGCAACGTCTGCGCTGGAAAGAAAAAAATAGGGTTTTTCGATCTTGAACTGCGCCTTCAGCTCTCGTGGCGCGCCTCTCCGCCGCAGATAGTCCGTAAGCGCCTCGCGAAAATCCGTCTCCCGTTCGGCGGGCGGCCGGACGCACGGCTCTTGCGGATTGGCCGGACCGGTGACGGCCGCGATCAAATAACGGTCGCCTTCGTATGGACCGTGGCTGGTCTGTAGGTTTGTCAGCATAAGCGAATAGATCGCGTAAACGTCTTTATCCCGCTCGGCCTCTTGCTGAAACGCAAGCGCGGTGGACGAGATCGCCAAAGCGGCGTAAGCGAGCCGCAACATAATCATCAGCATACTCCGCGCTAGGATGGCTGCATGAGCAGTAACGCCCTTCCGGTTCTGGATCAGGGGACCGGATGTGCGCCTCGCATCACTTCCCTTCTGATCAAACCTGTCTCAGCCGTTTGCAACCTCGATTGTGCTTACTGTTTTTATCTTGACCGCGAGGCGGATCCCTATCAATCCCTGCCGGCCCGCCGCATGACCGCGGAAACTCTCGAACGGCTTGTCGAAACCTATCTCTTTTATTCCTTTCCCAGCGGCGTCTTCGCTTTTCAGGGGGGCGAGCCCACGCTTGCCGGACTCAGCTTCTTCGAAAAAGCCGTGGAATATCAGAGACGCTTCGGCCGGAAAGGCCAAATCGTCTCCAACTCCCTTCAAACCAACGGAATCCTGATCGACCAAAACTGGTGCGGCCTGTTCAAGCAGTTCAAGTGGCTGATTGGCGTTTCCCTGGATGGGCCCGAGCCGATGCACGATCTCTACAGATTCAACAAGCGGGGCAAAGGCACATGGAAGAAAGTCGTGGGCGCCATCGAGACCCTTCAGAAACACTCGGTCGAGTTCAACGTGCTGTGCGTGCTGAGCCAAGCCAATGTCGAAAAGCCCAAGGAACTCTACAAATTTTTCCGCTCCCTGGGCGTCGATTGCATTCAATACATACCGCTTTCGGAATTCGACGGCCTGGGCCAGCCGCTGCCGTTCACGATTACCCCGGAACAATACGGCCGGTTCCTATCGGATACGTTCGACCTCTGGTGGCCGGAGCGCCGCCAGGTCCGCATCCGGTATTTCGATAACATCGCCGAAGCCCTGGCGGGTCGGAAACCCGCCACGTGCACCATGCACGAAACCTGCGACAGCTACGTCGTCGTGGAATACAACGGCGACGTGTACCCTTGCGACTTCTTCGTCGAGAGCGGCTGGAAGCTGGGCAATATCGAATCCGACTCATGGTCGGAAATCGCGCGGCGTCAAAAACGCTATAATTTCGCCGCCAACAAGACGTTGGCCCACCCGGAGTGCCAGGTGTGCCAATATCAGTCCATCTGCCATGGAGGGTGCCCTAAGCACAGGCATGATCGCTCTCGCCGCTTCGAGGACCTCGATTATTTCTGTTCCGCCTACAAGACAATCTTTGCAAAGGCTGTCGAGCCGCTGAGGAGAGACTTGGCGGCCATGGGAATCCGTCCAGGGAAGGCGATAGGCTCGCCGCGGCGTTAAAGCCTTTGTGCTTAAATATAGGGAAGTTCGCTTCATACATGGCAAAGAGGCCTTTTCGACCACGTCGCGCCTGGACTGCGCTTACGCGGCGGCTGAGGGAGTTGGGAATCATCGCCAGGGGCGCCTTATCGACCGATCATCCGATCATGGCCCACTTGATTCCCATCCGCCGGTGCAATCTGTCGTGCGCCTATTGCAACGAGTATGACGATTTCTCCAAACCCGTCCCTCTGGACGTGTTGGAGCAACGCATCGAAAAGCTGGCCCGTCTGGGAACGAGCATCATAACCCTTTCCGGCGGCGAGCCCCTGCTGCATCCCGATCTGGACGCGATCATTTCCGGCATTCGCCGGCGCGGGATTTTCGCCGGCATGATCACCAACGGCTATTTGCTCACGGCCGAGCGCGTAAGCCGGTTAAACCGCGCCGGCCTCGATCATCTGCAAATCTCCATCGACAACATCCTGCCCGACGAGGTCTCGAAAAAGAGCCTGAAGGTTCTGGACAAAAAACTTCAAATTCTCGCTGAACACGCCGATTTTCACGTCAATATTAATTCCGTGGTGGGCGGTGGGATTCGGAATCCGGATGATGCGCTGGCGGTGGGCCGCCGCTCGCTGGAGCTGGGTTTTTCCGCCACCGTCGGCATCATTCACGATGGCGACGGTCAGCTCCGCCCGCTCGGCCAGCGTGAGCGCGAAGTTTATCAGGAGATGAAGGCCCTTGAAAACCGGCACTATGCGCGCCTGAACTTTTTCCAGGACGCGATTGCTCAGGGCCGGCCGAACCGCTGGCGCTGCCGCGCCGGCGCCCGTTATATGTATATCTGCGAGGACGGCTTGGTGCATTATTGCTCCCAGCAGCGCGGCTACCCCGCCAAGCCCCTGGACCGATATACGCGCGAGGACATCCGCCGCGAATACCTCACCGAAAAGTCCTGCGCGCCCTACTGCACCGTCGGTTGCGTTCACTACGTCTCTTACTTCGATTTCTGGCGCGGCGAACAAACCCTCCGGGCGGAGGTCCCAGGACAAACCAACCCCAATCCCCTAGTCAAGATTTCCGGCGCGGGCCAGTAGACTCACCCGGCGGTTAGCCAGGCTGAGTCAATGGTATACATAACGCGGTACGATTCGATTCCAAAAGCCATAGAATACAATTGAATGGATGAGAAAAGTCCTGTAAAATCAGTAGTAACGCCGCTTCCCGAGTTGGCCGCAAACGTGCTTCCTCCCGAGGCGGGGTAGTGTTGCGTTAGGGGCATGCGCGAGCTCAAACAACAACTCGTAGGGGCGCTGCTGGTGATCGTCACCGTAGCGGCGGTGGTGGCTGCCGCGGTCAATTTCCAGCAGCAGGGCAAATTTCATCTCCCCGACGATGGCGTTACTTGGGTGGATCGAGTGACGCCTGATCCGGCCGACGGAGCGCGCACGCAACCTGTAGCCGTTTTGGTCGCCCCTCATAGCTCGGGAGAAAAAGCCGGAATCCACGTCGGCGACGTTCTGGTTTCTATCAACGGCCTGCGCATCGATAGCTCCGTTCAGGCCACCGAAGTGCTGGCGCGGCTCGGGGCGTGGAGCAAGGCTGAATATCGCATCCTTCACGGCGGCATCGAGGTTCCGGCCATCGTCTATGTGGCCGAAGCCGAGCGCGATTCCACGCTTTTTTATCTCTATGGCGTCGGCGCCGTCTATCTTTTGATCGGGCTTTTCGTCTATTTCCGCCGTCGTGAAGCGCCCCGGTCGCTGCATTTCTTTCTGTTGTGCCTGGTTTCTTTTATCCTGGCGGCGTTCCACTACAGCGGAAAGCTGAATAACTTTGATAAGGTCGTCTACTACGGAAACGTCGTGGCCGGCTATCTAGCGCCCACGTTATTTCTGCATTTTTGTCTTGTTTTCCCCGAGCCGCTCAAGTGGTTTCGCCGCGGCGGCGCGGCGGTATTGGTTTACGTTCCCGCGCTCGCTTTGACTGCCGTTCACATCGCCGTTGCGGTCGGCTGGCTGCGAACGGCCGCTCCTTTGATCGAGCTCCGCTGGTTGTTGGACCGCGTGTGGCTGGTCTTCCTGTCCGTGTCCTACCTGGTGGGAACCCTGGTTTTAGCGGCGCAGATGCGCCGCGCGGCCGACCCCATTCTGCGCCGGCAGTTGACCTGGCTTCGCAACGGCGCGCTCGCTGGCATCCTCCCCTTCGCCGCGTTGTACGTGCTTCCGTACGCTTTGGGCTTGGTTCCTGCTCACGCCGCCAACCTCACCCTGCTGGCCCTGCCGCTCATGCCCCTCACTTGGGCTTACGCGATTTTGCGCTACCGGTTGATGGACGTCGATATCATCTTTCAGGAAGGCTATGTTTACACCCTCGCCACGCTCTGCGTCCTGGGCATTTTCTATAGTCTGATTTTTTCGGTCAGCCGGGCTGGTGAGCTAAGCGGAGCGGCGATGGTCGCCATGATTCTGGCTGCCGCGTTCGTCTTCCAGCCCATCCGCGCCTGGATCAAGGATCAACTCGACCGCCACTATTTCTATAAGGACCGCTACGACTATCGCCGCACCCTCATCGAATTTGCGCGGGAACTCACTTCCACCACCGATTTGGACGAAATGTTTGAAAGCGTCGCCGACCGCCTGATTCGGACGCTCGGCGTGCGCCATGTGGCTTTCTTCGTCTGGGACGACAAAGAAGGGATCTTCCGCCTCGAATTGACGGCCAACCGGCGGGGCCGCCAGAAAGAGGATTTCCCGCCCGGACTTGATCTCACCTTCCTGAGTCCCAACCCATCCAAACCCTACCTGTTTTTCGAGCGCACCCGAAATCTCTTGGATGTGGTCTCGCATGAATGGCCGGTTCCCGTGAAACGCTCCATCGCGGAACTCGAATTGACCTACTATCTGCCCTGCTCGGCGCGCGGCCGCACCATCGCCTATTTGGGCGTCAGCCGCACCGAGACCGGCGATTTCCTTTCTAGCGACGACGTCGAGCTGCTGGTGACGCTTTCCGGATACGTGGCCATCGCCGTCGATAACGCCATGCTGTATCGCTCGCTGGCCCGCAAAGCCGGCGAGTACGAGCGGCTGAAGGAATACTCCGAAAACATCGTCGAATCGATCAACGTCGGCGTGGTGGCCGTGGACCTCGAGGACCGGGTGGAAAGCTGGAATTCGCGGATTGAAAAGCTCTCGGGAATCCCGCGCCAGAATGCTCTCGGGCATCCCTTGCGGGAGTTGCTGCCAGCCGACCTGTGCGATCAGATCGACGGATTGCGCGGCCAATCGGGCGTTCACAGCATCTACAAATACGCGCTGCGTGCGGCCGGCGCCGGAGCTTCCAGCGACGCCACTCTCAACATCGCCGTGGCGCCGCTGGTTACCCGCGAAGACCAGCGCATCGGCCGCTTGATCATTTTCGACGACGTCACCGACCAGGCCGAGCTTGAACGCCGCTTGATTCAAGCCGACAAACTCAGCTCCATCGGCCTGTTGGCCGCGGGCGTCGCCCATGAGGTCAATACGCCCCTCGCGGTGATTTCCACTTACGCTCAAATGCTGGCCAAACAGATTTCCGACGACGCGCAGAAAGCGCCGTTGCTCGAAAAGATCGCTCGCCAAACTTTCCGCGCCAGCCAGATCGTCAATGGGCTCCTGAATTTCTCGCGCACTTCGCGCAGCGAATTTGCGCCGCTCGACTTAAACAAAATTGTCCGCGAAACGCTCACCCTTGTGGAGCACCAGTTCGCGCAGGCCAATATTCGCGTCGATTTGGAGCTCCACTCCGCTCTTCCGCGTGTAAGAGGCGATTCGGGTAAACTCCAACAGGTGTTCTTGAACCTCTTCCTGAACGCCCGCGACGCCATGGAGTCCGGCGGTCGGCTTCTCATCGCCAGTTTCCCGGAAGACGGCGGAGTCCGAATCGCCGTGACCGATTCCGGCTCCGGCATCGCTCCTGAAAATCTTTCCCGCATTTTCGATCCGTTCTTCACCACCAAGGCAGCCCGCAAGGGCACGGGTCTTGGCCTATCGGTAAGCTACGGGATCGTTCGCGAGCACGGAGGCGAGATCGAGGTCGAAAGCCGTCTCGGAGAGGGAACGCGTTTCCTGCTCGTCTTTCCCGCGGACGGACAAGTTTTGCCGGCCCCCCCATCCGCCCCCGAAACCCGCTCCCTCCCTGCGCCCGCCTCGCCCGCGGCCCCCAATTCCGCCCCTTCCCTCCCCGCTCCCGCTCCCGTCGCCGCGACCCAGGTGGCTCAGTCGCACCGGACCATACAATAAAACTAGAACATAAATGGCCGATGCCGTAGCGAATCTTCCGCCCGATTTGGTAGATCCCCGCGTCTCGCGCGGCAGTATCCTGGTAATCGACGACGAGCCCGATATCCGCGAGAGCTTGGAAGCGCTTCTCACGGGGGAAAATTATCAGGTCGATTTGGCGTCTAATGCCGCCGAGGGTATGAAGCGCCTGGAGGCCAGCGTCTACGATCTGGTGCTGCTTGATTTGATGATGCCCGACAAGAGCGGCATGCAGATGCTGGAAGAGATGCGGGCGCGCGACCAGGAAACTCCCATCTTCATGATTACCGCGTACGGCTCCGTCGAAGTCGCCGTGCGTGCGCTCAAGCAAGGCGCCAACGACTACTTCGCCAAACCCTGGGACAACGAAAAACTGCTGATCGAGATCGATCACATGATCTCGCGCCGGCGGCTGGAGCGTGAAAACACCGAGCTGAAGCGCGCGCTGAAGCAGCGCTACAGTTTTCCCAATATCGTCGGCAAAAGCGAACGCATGCTGCGCATTTTGGATTTGGTCGCGCAGGTGGCGCACAGCCGGGCTACGATCTTGATCACCGGCGAAACCGGCACTGGCAAAGAGCTCATCGCCAACGCCATTCATGCCCACTCCGCCCGCGCCGCGCAGCCTTTCGTGCCGGTGCACTCGGGCTCCGTGCCGCCGGATCTGCTCGAATCGGCCTTATTCGGCCACGTCAAGGGCGCTTTCACCGGAGCCATGACCTCTCGCAAGGGCTACTTCGAGACGGCCGATCGCGGCACCATCTTCTTCGACGAGATCGGCACGATTTCGCTGGAGACGCAAACGAAACTGCTGCGCGTGATCCAGGAGCGCGAATTCATGCCGCTCGGCTCGGCCGAGTCGGTCAAGGTCGACGTCCGCATCGTCGCCGCAACCAATGCGGATCTCAAGAAATTAGTCGAAGAAGGAAAATTCCGCGAAGATCTATACTACCGCCTGAACGTGATCAATCTCGCCCTCCCGCCTCTGCGCGAGCGCAAGGAAGACATTCCTGCGCTGGTGGAGCATTTCTTCACGAAATATTGCCGCGAGAACGAAAAATTTCTGGATGAGCAGATGCGCTCGCGTCTGAGCTTTGAGCCGGAGGCGATGCAGATCCTGATGGATCACAACTGGCCGGGCAACGTACGGGAGCTTGAAAACGTAGTGGAGCGAGCGGTGGTGCTGGCCTCCCAGACCTCCGTGCCCGCCGACGTCTTGCCCGAGCACCTGCTCGAAGCGCGCGGTCTTCGCATCCGCCGCGATGAAACCGGAGGACTGCCCTCCGACGCATCCCTCTTCGAGGTCGTCGCCGATTTCGAGCGCCGCACCATCATTGAGAAACTCGAAACCTGCGACTGGAGCCAGACTGCCGCGGCCGAAGCCTTCCGCGTTCCGCTCTCGACGCTAAATCAAAAAATCAAGCGCTTGAATATCGACGTTCGCAAGCGGGGTGCGCAGTAAACCTAAGGACAACCCTTACCCGACAACTCTATCGAAGCTGTTACAAGCCTTACGGATTCGTTTGGGCTGGATACCGGATCACCGTGAAATTGTTTAACGACACGGCGTCGCTTCCGGCCGCCGCCATCTGGCCCAGGAAATTCACGGTCAGCTCCTGCGTCACATTCTCGGCCGCCGCGCCCGCGCCAGTCTGGAAAGCGAGCGAACCGCCCCAGCTTTGCGCATCCCACTGCTGTCCGGTCGAATATAGACCAAAAGTCGCGCGGCCAACCAAGACCGTTTCGCTCGCCGCCACGTTTCGTAAAACGAGCGTGGTTCCGCCAATCTGAATTTCGCCGCTAAATCCGCTGGCCGAACCGCTGTGAGCATATTGGAACAGAATTTCCAAGCGGTCTCCGTTTTCCAGCAGGCCGGCGGGCAAAGTGCAGGTCCCCAAGCTGGTGAGGTTGGTCGAAGAGGTTTGCGATCCCGTGGCGCTGCAAACCACCTCCGCCGCCGCCAGGCTTCCCAAGGGATTGCTCCCGCTGGCGTAGCGGTAACTGGCCAGGAGAGCGTCTCCGGGCTGTGGCGTCGAACTGGCGAAGAATGTGATCGTGTTCCCCGAAAGCTGAAAGTCCGCGCCCGCCGCCAAGCGCACGCCATTGTTGAATAACTCAAGACTCGCTGCGGGCGACGGCGCGTAGAGCAACGTGAACATCGTGTTCACTCCATCGATAACGCCCGAGGGGACCTCGGAATCGGAATAACCGGGCACCAGCCCGCCGCCGGAGCCACACGGCCCCGACGTCCCGTCCACACGCACGCAATCGCTCAGATTCCCGACTGCCGCATCGATCATCCCTGCCGCGTCGATCACGGCCGCCCGCGCGGGTGCGAATCCAGCCCCTTCCAGCGGCCGTAGACTGAGTTCGTTCTGCAAGCCGGTGACATCGGAAATCAAAATCGGGCTGGTCACGGGTTGCGGGCCGACGACCGTGCCGCTGGAAACTCGCACGCTGCGAACGGTCACCGGGAGCGTGCTAGGCGGCACCGCCCACACCTCCGTGAATTGGTTCACGCCATTGCTGTTGTACGTGATGTTATATTGCGCTCCCGCCGAAGCGTCGGTGGTGGGCACAAGCTGCACCTTCAAGACTCCGTTCACAATGGGCACGGTCAGGTTCGAGGCGGGAATGCTCGAGCCGCTGCCCGATAGGAAACTGTTCCAGGCGATAAACATCGTTCCATTGAAGCGTGTCCCGTCGGCGAGATAGAGAATATCCTGAATCGTCGTAAGGGACGGCTGGCCGAGCGCCACCGAAGACGCCATCCCAGCCGTCATGACTGCCGCCAGCGCAAATCGTTTTAGACTGATCATCCGCTTGCCTCCCAGCGGCTCCAGTCTAGAGGGTCAAATAGGGCGGGCGGCGCCGCCTCCTCGCCGCAAAATCTTTGATTTCAAGAGAATATTATTCTGCTTCGAACGTGACGAAGCGTCCTGGCAAGCTCGCAAAGCTGGCCGGGGGGATGGTCTAGTTCTTAGCCAACAACTGCCGAATCAATGTCGCCGTGCTTTCGTGCACGTCTTTGCGGCTGCCGTCGAAACCGCCGCCGCCTCCGGCGGCGAGTCCAAGAGCCGCGTCCAGCGGCGTCTTCCCCTGGCGATCTTTGGCGTCAAGTTTGCCGCCATGCTCCGCCAGAAACTTCACTACCTGGTCGTAGCCTTTCTCCGCCGCGCCATGGAGAGCCGTCTGGCCGCGGCTATCTGCGGCATTGACGTCGACCCCCGCATCCAACAAAAGTTGGATCGACTCGATCGCTTCCGCTTCGGTCTTGCGGCGCCCGGTGGTGTCTTCTTCCTTCGTGCCTAAGCCCGCCGCGGCCATCACGGGATTGATTCCGTTGCGCGTGGCCAGCTTGGGATCGGCGCCGTGGGCCAGAAGGAACCGGATCACTTCCACGTCTCCCGCCTTGGCCGCCCGAAGCATGGGCGTGGTTCCGGTGGTGAGCATCGTGTCGTCGCCCCGATCGAGCTTGGCGCGATAGGGCTGCTGCTTTTTGAGCTGCGCGTTTACGTTTGCGCCCTTCTCTACCAGCAGCTTCACAAGGTCCATCGCGCTCATTCGGTTATCCGTGACCTTCGGCGCGGGGCGATTGTCTTGGGGCATGGTATGGAAGTCCACGGCGGAGTACAGCGCCGTGCGTCCGGTTTCGTCGGCCAAGTTCGGGTCCGCGCCCTTGTCGAGCAACAATGCGGCCACGTCGTAGTGCCCGTTGATGATCGCCATCAAAGTGGGACTGATTCCGGTAGGGTCCGCGGCGTTTATATCCGCGCCCTTCTCCGCCAGCAACTTGGCGCAATCGAGGCAGCCCTGCCGGGCGGCGAACAGCAGGGGCGTCAGGCCTCCCAGCGGAAGCCATTTTTCACGCGGCTCGGAAGTAGTCTGCCGCTCCCAGTGATTTACGGTGGAATGCGCGTTTACGTCCGCCCCGTGGGCGATCAGCTCTCGCGCCATCTCCGCGTGCCCTTCCGCCACGGCCCACATCAGGGCGGTCTCGCCATGCCAGGTTTCACGCGCGTCGACTTGCGCGCCCTGATCCAGCAGCACTTTCGCCGCCTCCACCACCCCCGTGCGCGCCGCCGTCATCAGCGCGGTTTCGTTTTCGGTGACCGCTGCATTGGCGTCCGCGCCGGCTTTCAACAACTTCCCGATCATGGCGGCATCGCCGTTTTGACAGGCCAGATAAAGAGCGGTGATTCCGTAGCGGTTGGCGGCATTCACATCCGCGCCCGACCGCAGCAGCAGATCGGCAATCCCTTCACCTCTCATGCCGGACGATTCGCGAACGGCCCACATGAGCGCCGTGGTGCCGTCCGCCTCCGGCGCGTTCACGTCTGCGCGCTGCTGAATCAAGGCCGCAACTTGGGCTTTATCTCCCGCCTTCACCGCCGAAATAAGGCTGTTGCCGCCCCCGGCCGCAAAAGCTGCGGCGGACACTGCCACAAATGTCAGCGCTCTCATAGATCCACCAAAGGGCCGGTGCTATCGCCTAGCATCTCCTGATGAACTCCCGTCTTCTCCAGCAACGTCACCAGCAGATTCGCCATGGGCGTGTGGTCTTCGTACTTGAGGTGGCGGCCGCCTTGAATCCGGCCGGCCGCGCTTCCCAGAACCAAGCTGGGCAACGGGAAATGGTTGTGAGCGTTACTGTTGCTCATGTTGCTGCCATAGAGGATCGTCGCGTGATCCAGCAGCGACCCTTCGCCGTCGGCCGTGTTGCGCAGCGTCTCGAGAAATTTTGCGAATAACGTCAGATGATACGTCTGTATCTTCACCAGCTTTTCAATCTTTTCCGGGCGGTTCTGGTGATGCGAAGTCGCGTGGTGTCCGTCCGGGACCCCCACCTGAGGATAGGTGCGGTTGCTGACCTCGCGCGCCATCATGAACGTGAATACGCGGGTGATGTCCGCCTGCCACGCAAGAGCCAGCAAATCGAACATGATGCCGACGTGCTGCTCGTAGGAAAACGGAACGCCCGCCGGCTCTTCTGGCAGAGCTATGTCCGCGCTCGCCTGTTTTTCCGCCCTTTGGATCCGCCGCTCGATCTCCCGCACGTTTTCCAAATAGTCGCTCAGCGTCGCGCGATCCTGCTTGCCCAGGCTCCGTTGCATATCGGATGCCTGCCGCATGACGGCGTCGAGAATGCTCCGGTCTTCCTGGGTGCGCGCCGCGCGGTCGGCGGCCGAGCCGCCTTGCCCGAACATCCGCTCGAACACCTTGCGAGGGTTGATCTCCATCGGCATCGGTGTGGTGGGCGTGCGCCAGGAAAGAGTATTCATGTAGATGCAGCCGTAATCCCGGTCGCAAGCCCCGATCAGGCCCGAGTGGTCTTCGATCGCCAACTCCATAGAAGGAAGAACCGTATCCTGCCCGATCTGCGCCGCGGCAATCTGGTCGGCCGTAACCCCCGCGTAGGCGTCCACGCCCTGAGTGGGCTTTGGACGCACCCCGCTCAGCCACGTGGTCGGGCTGAGCGAATGCACAGCGGTGGAATCGGCCGCGCGATGTCCCAGCCCGCTCACTATGTTGAGCCTCCCGCGGAAAGCTTCCAGCGGCTTGAGTATTCGCGTCATTTCGAAGTCCGCGCCCTGGGCTTTCGGCGTCCACTGGTCCATGATTGCACCGTGCGGGACATACACAAACCCCAGACGAGGCAGCGGCTTAGCGGCTGTCTTGCTCGCTGGCGTCTGCGCCGGAAGCATGGCGTCTAGCAGGGGAAGACCCACCGCCGCGCCGACGCCTCGCAGGAATGTCCTCCGCGGAAGGTGCTTTCTGCTGAGAATCATAAGCTTGGCCCCATACGGCGTTCCAATTTATCACAATGATTTACCGGAGGAAAGCCCGCAGCTTTGCGCCCTCCTGACGCTTCCGCCAGTGGCCCGCTCCCAAAGCCCTCCCAAAATAGGAAAGGCCGTTCCTCAATCGGAACGGCCCTTGCTGATTTCGTTTCGGTGAGTCTGGAATCTCTCGGTACGACTTGAGACTGGCGCGGCTGAACCGGCCGAATTCCGGTTCTTTTAAGGGCGCCGGTCCCTGCCGGCTTACGGCCGAGCTACGTTCTCGGCTTGGAGACCTTTAGGACCTCGCTTCACCTCAAATTCCACTTCGGCCCCTTCTTCTAGTGTCCTGTAACCGGACATCTGAATGGCCGAAAAGTGCACGAAAACGTCCTCGCCGCTAGCGCGCTGGATGAATCCGTAGCCCTTGGCGGCGTTAAACCATTTCACAACACCCTTTTCTCTCACTACTTTGATATCTCCTATTTCTCTCTTCCGGCAAGCCGGTACGTACCTGCAAAAACTTCACCATTGTCTCATGGAACGCTTAGTGTTTGCAAATCAACTTTTTGCGATGGAACAAGGGGGGATCTATAGGGGTGTGGATTTCCCAGCCGCCGCCGTTTCGGCGGCAAGGGTTTCAACGCGGCAGGCGTCTTGAAAATCGCACCATGCGCATTTCTTGCCATCAAGCGGCCGCACGGAAATGTCCCCGCTCCTGAGAGCTGTATGGACTTCGATGGCGCGTTGGGCGCTCTGCTCCATCAATTCACGAAGCTGCTGCCGGGAGCGGCCTTCGCCCACGCCCTCCAAGCCCGCAACTTCCAGCCGCCAGCCTCCCCACGAGGTCTCCCTCTTCACCCCGCAGTAGACCATGCCGATGGGGTTTAGGCCCAGCGCTCTCTCGGCGGCCAGCATATACAGACCGGCCTGCACCAGGTTTCCCGCCTCGCTTTCTTCCACTCGCTCCCGGACCTTGTTGCTGGCGCTGTACTTGTAGTCGATTACAAGCGCTTCTCCCTCCGGGGATATATCCACACGGTCCATACGGCCCTGGATCGTGAGCTCCGGCGTGAGCGCGAATTGGAAATCCGCCTCCGTGCGGCTGCGCCAGCCTAGGCTTAGCCCGTGGCTCTGAACGAAGGCCTCAAAGTTCCGTAACAACTCCAAGCGAATGGCCTCGGTGCGATAGCTGGAGGGGATGCGCAGGAGGCCGCACTCTTGCTCGAACACCCGGCTCAATACCTGCGCGCCCAACAACGGCGTCCGGATCCATTCGGCAAGCGCAAGATGCATCATGCGGGCCTGTACGGGGATGGTCAAGCGGTCGCGCGGCGCCGGGGGACGGGAACGCAGGCGCAGGGTGCGCCGCGCGAAAAACTGAAACGGGCATTGCAAAAAGCTTTCGATTCCGGTGGGCGAGAGCTTGCGGTGTGATTTGGCGAGTTGCGCGATCAGCGCGGGTTTTTCGAGACCGCCCCAGGACGGTCGAGGCTCCCGAACCGGCGCTCGCGCCGGACTCCCCTTCACAACCTCGATCGTCATGGAGCGGTCTAGGAAAAACGAAGGAATCGTCTCCTCGCCTTTCTCGTTGAACCGCGGATAGCTCAATATGGTCTCTTCCGTCGCTCGGGTCGTCGCCAATTGAAACAAAATACGTTCTTCTTGTTGCCGTTGCGCCGCTGTCGAAAGACCCAGTTTTGCCCGGACGGCATCGCCCACCAAAGGATCCTCGCGATGATAAATGGGGAACAAGCGCTCCAGGACGCCGCACACAAAAACGATCGGCGGACTCCATTGACGCGCCTCGAATACGTCCAGAATGGAGACGACGTCGCTGCGGCGGTCTTCGATGCGCAGGGGTTCAAGCGCCAGTATGGTTTCCACGCACCCCCAGAAACTTGCAAGGGGCGTCTCCCGCGCGGGAAGAAACGCCTCGGCTTGGCGAAGCGTCTCTTCAAATCCTCGAAGAGCCGCCGCCGTCGAGCGCCAGGCGTCCACTTGGTCGCGGTCCACGCCGTGTTCCGGAACGTAAGGTTCGGGCAGCAGACGCGAGAGACTTTTCAGGCGCTCCGCCCAGATTTGCGGAACGAGGCGTTCGCGGCGCCAAGCGTCTGGCTTCGCAAGCTTTGAGAGAAGAGGCGGTGAATCGGGGACTGCTTTCAAACCGGTCAGCCCCTGTCCGGGAAGCCGTTCCCGCGCGGCGAAGTCGAAGCGGTCCCCCGCCGCGGTCGCGCCCACTCCGGAAACCGGCAAACGCAGAGCCTCCAGCAAATCGGCGTGATCCCACCCGGCCAGCATCGCTCGAACTACCCGCGAAAGAAATTGAATCGCGGGATGGGACGCGAGCGGATCGGCGAAGAAGGCGCGCGCCGGGATGCCGAAGCGCGCAAGCGCGGTTTGCAGGATTCCCGCATAGGGGTCGCGAGACCGCAGAACAATGGCCACGTCGCGAAAGCGGCGGCCGCGGGCGCGAGCGTCCGCGATGCGGCGCGCGATCTCTTCCGCTTCGCGCTCGGGCGTTGCGGCCGAGAAACAAATTGTCCTCGCCGCCCCGCTGGCCATCCCGGCTCGGCGCACGGCCACTGCCGCGCGGCTGGCAAGCGCCGCGATGAACTCGGTTTCGGCGGGAGAGAACGTGTAGAATCCGTCCAACAGAACTTGCGCGGGAACCTTTGCGCTTCTTTGCCGGAGGGCGGCTGCGGCGGCGCGCAGGCGGCCCGAGCGCAGAGCCAACCCATGATCGTCCAGACGCTGGCAAACGTCGCGGAAGATTTCTGCCAGCCATGAGGGCAACTGCTCGAAAGAAGCGGATCCTTCTAGCAATTCGAGCATTGCCGAGTGCAATGCGCGGAATTCCAGCAACCGGAGAAGCTGCGGAGGCTTGACCGCATTCAGCGCATCCGCCATCAACAGATGCGCCAGCCCTGGCGGAGCTTGCGGCGGAATGCCCCAGTCCGTTCCCCACTGATTTAGAAATCTCGCGAGCGTAACGATACGCGAAGGGCGCACGGCAAAGCCGCGCCGCGCGAACTCGTGGGCGGCATGCTCCGCCATTGTCGCCGTCGGAACTATGAAATAGGAATCGGGTGCGGCTTCCAGCAGGCCGCCGGACTCGGCCGGCCCGCCGTCACTTGGCGGGAAGCTCAAGTTGGGGAGCAAGGTCGTTCATCATCTTCTCAAACCGGTCGCGTTGTTCCGGATTAAGAATCTGCAAAATACGGCTCTTGCCCGTCGACCGGAGATCGTCAAGCTGATCTTGCAGGCTCTGGTAGTACTGGCGGTAGTCATCGAGCACCATGGCCAGCTTCTCCGACTGATCGCCGGAAAGATCCAACTCCGTTTTGAAGCGCTGGAGCACCATTTCCCGGCTCGCTTCGCGGGGCGCCGTACTGACCACCCGCCGCAGTTTGTTGTTCACGCCAAAGTGCATCGACAGCGCCCCACTTGCCGCACCGGCGAGAAATACCAGAAACAGGGTCGACAGAATCCGTGGTTCCCGCCACGGGGCATGGCCGGGGGCTAACGTCATCGGTTTACTGCTCCCGGTACGTGACCAGATTCACCAGCACCGCATCGCGGTCCGGCATGCCGGCCGCATTCTCCCTGACGCTAGGCACGTCGCCCGAAAATACCCAATCCGCCGGCGTCGCGATGACCTTCGCCGGTTCCGCCAACCGCTCGGACGAAATCAGATAAATGCCGATGAGCAAGGTGAACGTCACAGAAGCGAGAGCTACCCCCCGCGCGAAAGCCGAGTCGAAAAACAGCTTCCAGATCGACGCGGGCGCCTGCCCTTCAATCCGCTCCATCACCCGGGCGTAAAACCCCGCTCGCGGCTCTACTTCCGGCCAGGAGCTGAACGCGTGAAACAGGTTCGCCTGTGCTCGCATCGCCGCGACCTGTTCCCTGCATTCCCGGCATTCCTCCAGATGCCGCCGGCAAGACGGCGCTAACTCCGATCCTGAAAGAACCGACTCAATATGATCCCGCACCGTTCGATGCATCGTGTCCTTCCCTCAATCCAACATCAAGTCTTATTGCTGTCTTCGTTTCACGCACAACGCATTCGCTGAGCGCTCTTCTTTGTACGCACAGCGCTTTGCTGCGCGCCGTACGCTGGCGGATCTTTGTTGCCCGCCCTATTCCCGATTCAACCCGTGTCCCCGGTTCAGCCGCTGCGCCGCTTTAAGGAGCTTCTGCCGGGTCCGAAAAAGCTTTACCTTAATTGTATTCTCGTTCAAGCCGGTCATCTCGGCCAGTTCTTCCACCGAGTGGCCCTCCACCTCCTTCAGCAGAATCAGGTGACGGTCGCTCTCGGAAAGCTTGGATAGCAGTTTGACGATTAGATCCCGTTGCGCCAGTTGGCTATCCACAGCCGGTCCGGGATCCACCGCGGGCTCGGAGCTCTCGATCCTCTGCGCGTCCTCCGCCGAGAAATCGCTTTCGTATACCAGCTTGCGCACGCGCTTCTTGCGCAAGTAATCGTAGCACTCGTTCACCGTGATCTTGTAAATCCAGGTGAGAAGCGAACTGCGGAAATCAAAATTCCGGATCGAAAAATAAATCTTGGCGAACACCTGCTGCGCTATGTCTTCGGCGTCATTGTGGTTCCGCAGTATGCCGAAAATGATGGAAAATACTTTGGTCTGATAACGCTCCACCACTTCGCGAAAGGCAATCTCGTCCTGAGCTTGCACGCGCCGGACCAGCGCCGCTTCTTCACTGTTCTTGTGGTCCACGCGAATTCGGGTTCGGAGCCGATCCCCGTTTGCCGGCCCGACTGTCTTGGGGACAACTGCCGGAAAGCCAAGTACTTCGCTCAGGGCGTCCATAGCTATCTGTCCGACGCGTCCTGGCGTAGGGGGGTTTCAACCTTGTTGTCTCCAAAATAACAGATTCCTTTGAGGAACCCCTTCCGCAAAATAGGATTTCGCCTGCCCCCTGGCGCCTACATTTGTAGGCCTAATAGCGTATCGGCCTAAAAGAAATCCTTCTCATAAGTTTTCGCGTCCATTTTCTGCGGGGTGGGTTCATTTCAGATATGAGGCAGATGAATTTTCTGATCGCCCTGGCGCTGGTCTCGGCGGGGCTTTCACAGGCTCAAATCTCCGTCACGCTGACGCCTTCCCTGCCGTCGCCGGTTCCCCTGGGCACAGTCCTCACATTCACCGCCTCCGCCTCCGGAGCGAACCTCGGAACTCCCACCTATCGTTTTCGCGCCCGCCTGGCGGGCTACAACTTCCACACCATCGTCGACTACGGGCCAAATTCCTCGCTCACCTGGACCACCATCGATCGCGAGGGATCGTATGAAATCGAAGTCACGGCTCGAAGCGGCGACCTCTCGCAGACAGCCGTCGCTTCGGTCGTCATAGTCATGAGCCCCCTGGTGACCCAGGACACCCCGCTGATAACGCCCACCGCGAATCCTCTTGTGTTCATCTACAGCGCGCCGCCCTGCCCCCTGCGGCAGAGCTTGAGCGTGAAGTTCGTCTCCCCGGAGGGCTACGTTCAATCGACTCCTTCGCAACCTTGCACCGGTTTCAGCATGAATTTCTACCTCGCTGGAATGCGTCCACAGGCCCAATACAGCGTCCAACATGTGCTCGCCGCCGATAGCTCCACCTCCACCGGGCCTCTGATGAGCCTCCCAACCCCATCCGTGACTACGCCGCAAGCGCCCACGGTTTCCTATTTGACTTCGAGCCGGCCCGCCGTCGATGGCATTCTCCTGCAAAGCCCGTTTGTCTCGGGCGCGATCGCCACCGACCTCGCCGGCAACGTCGTTTGGTACTACACCGGCAACATTTCCTATCTCACCGCGCCGGTGACGGGCGGAACATTTATGGGACTCGCCGAGAATGCAACTGCGGATCCTTCCCAACAGTTCATTCGGGAGTTCGATTTGGCGGGGATTACCTTGGCCGAAACCAATGCCGCTCGCGTCAACGAGCAGCTCGCCGTCATGGGCGTGCATCCCATCAACGGGTTTCACCACGACGCCAGAAAACTGCCCCAGGGCGGCTACCTGGTTCTGGCGGATTCCGAGCGCATTCTCACGGACGTGCAAGGCCCCGGCCCCGTGGACGTTATTGGAGACACCATCCTGGTGCTGGATTCCGATCTTCAGGTGCAGTGGGCCTGGGATTCCTTCGATCACCTGGATCCGCGTCGCCCGGCGGTTCTGGGAGAGACTTGCTCTTATCCGCCGGGCTTTTCGTGCGCTGCGTTTTATCTCGCTCCCGTGGCCAACGATTGGTTGCACGGAAATTGCGTCCAGCTCACGCCCGACGGAAACATTCTTTATTCCGCCCGCCATCAGGACTGGGTGATCAAGATCGACTATGAAAACGGCGCCGGGAGCGGCAATGTGCTTTGGCGCTTGGGACCGGAGGGAGATTTCAAGCTGGCCGCGGGCGACCCGCGCGTGGCCCCCCTCGATCCTCACCCATGGTTCTCCCATCAGCACGATCCGACGTTCGAGCCCAACGATTCCACGCTGACGCTTTATGACAACGGCAACACTCGAATCGCCGCCGATCCGAGCGGGCACAGCCGCGGCCAGGCTCTGCGAATCGACGAAAAGCTTCGCGAAGCCCGCCTGATCCTAAACGCCGACCTGGGCGTTTACTCCAATGCCGTGGGATCGGCTCAGCATCTTCCCAATGGCGATTACCACTTCGACAGCGGCTTTCTGAGTTTCCCTCCGGGAAGCGCCAACTACGCCGCGCAATCGGTGGAGGTGAACCCCGAGGGCCAAATCGTCTATGGTCTGCAAGTCGGGGCGTTGGAATATCGAAGCTTTCGGATGCCCGATTTGTACACCGCGCCGTGAGTTACGCGGCAAGCTCTCGCCGCCTTCGGCCCCAAGCGGCCGCCATTCGATTTCCCTTCAACTCGGCGTGCAAGCTTTTCGTAGACGGCGCGCTACCGCGTCAGCCACGCATGCGCCGCTTCCGCGGCCTTCCTGCCTTCGGCGATGGCCCAAACCACGAGAGATTGCCCTCGCCGGGCGTCTCCCGCGGCAAAGACGCCGGGAATAGACGTTTGATAGTGTTCGGTCGCGAGATTGCCGCGTGCGTCCAGCTTCAGCCCGGAGCTCTCGATCAGACCCGAGCGGACGGGACCGGTGAAACCCATGGCCAGCAGCACGAGTTCGGCGTCCACTGTAAACTCGGTTCCCCGGATGGCTTCGAACTTCGGCGGCGGGCCCACCCGGATGGCGTGAAGCTTGCGCACATGGCCATCCGCGTCGCCGCTAAAATGCGTGGTGGCGACGGCCCATTCGCGCCGCCCGCCTTCTTCGTGCGAGCTTTCCGACCGCAATTGCAGGGGCCAAAGCGGCCAAGGCGTCGAAGGTGAGCGCTCCACCGGAGGCATCGGCATGATCTCGAACTGGTAAACGGAGGCGGCCTTTTGGCGATGGGAAGTGCCCAGGCAATCGGCGCCGGTGTCTCCGCCTCCAATAATCACCACGTTCTTGCCGGTCGCCAGAATGCCTTCGGAATCCGGAATCACGTCGCCCGCTCCGCGTCTGTTCTGCTGCGGCAGGAACTCCATGGCGAAATGGATGCCTTTCAGGTCGCGCCCGGGGACCGGCAGATCGCGCGGCTGCTCTGCCCCCGTCGCCAGGATGATGGCGTCATACTCCTTCTGAAGATCGCCGAGCGAGGCGATGTGGGAATTCACCGCGAATTCGACGCCCTCGGCGCGCATCTGCTCTAGACGGCGGTCGATCCAGCGCTTCTCCATTTTGAAGTCGGGGATGCCGTAGCGCAGCAGGCCGCCGATGCGGTCGGCCTTCTCGAAGACGGTGACGCCGTGGCCCGCCCGCGCCAGTTGCTGCGCCGCCGCGAGCCCGGCGGGCCCGGAGCCGACCACGGCCACCCGCTTGCCGCTGTGTTGCGCCGCCCGCTCCGGCTTGATCCAGCCCTGATCCCAGGCGTAGTCGACCACCGTCCGCTCGATCACCTTAATCGCCACCGGAGGCTCGTTGATGCCCAATACGCACGCCGCCTCGCAAGGAGCCGGGCAGATGCGCCCCGTGAATTCCGGAAAATTATTGGTGGAATGAAGCACCCG